>Ga0129312_1000241_pt1 | contig 54511 bp, 43 predicted proteins | sample O827metagenome_FD_94434 | JGI IMG/M metagenome (GOLD analysis project Ga0129312, IMG submission 94434) | Orangutan group fecal microbial communities from Wisconsin, USA - O827 metagenome | ecosystem: Host-associated > Mammals > Digestive system > Large intestine > Fecal | place: USA: Wisconsin... | reverse complement strand
CATGAAGGCGGCTTACACTCTGATCATTTAACACAAGATCCACTGCTCCTGCCATTTTTCCAACTGTGATTGGCAGTTTTTGCAACGGGATATGATATTTGTTGCTCTTCCCAATTCCGTATAATTTATTATCACTGTTCTCTATCCACGGTATAAATACGGTATGTCCGGAATCATCCGGCTGCGGAATCCTTTCCGGTTCTGTGACGTCCTGATACCGGACATATCGGGATGAATCAGCAGTATATTCTTTCTTATTAATTTTAGAGTTCGGGAAGACCCATTCCACAAGCCTTCTCCAAAGTGACTTTTTCTCCTCCGGTTCCGGAAATCGGACATACGACATCGTGGTATCCCGTATCCCGGAATTCCGGGTGTCCTTCTGTTCCTGTCCTTTCTCCTGTATCTTCCAGGGTTCTGCCATATGTTGCTCTTGTATCCCTTCATTCCTGCTTCTGCTATTTACATTTTCCCTCCACTGCGTCCTTCTGTTCTTCTCCCTTTCATCCCAGGGCATCTCCTGTGCTGTTCCCTGCATGCCCCGATTCCAGCTTACATTTTGTACCGGAACTTCCCGGCTCTGACTTCCCTGATTCCGGTATGAATTCTGTGTCTGCATATTGGGGTTCCAATTGCTTTGCGTTAATGCTTCATTCTGTTCATGGATCCTCTCTTCCATCTGTTCTTCATCATAATTTTCCTGAAACCAGGTAATGAGCTCATCCAGCACAAACTGCTGCCGGTTCAGCAGATCCGTCATCTGGTATACGGCCTCGACAAGCGGTATATTTTCGGAGTCCATATGATGCATAAAAAACTCATTAAGATCACGCAAAGACGTGTTCTCCTCCCCCATCCTCTCCGGATAATAAATAAAGCTGTATTCCCCTGTTGCCATATCCATATACACAAATTCCGGCAGCAGCAAAAGATCCTCCGGACTGAGCAAATACTTCTCCATTACTTCGCTGATCGTACGAAGCCCCGAAAACAACTTCTGTAAATGGCGCATCTGCAAGGGCTGTGCCTCCAGGATGCTCTGAATGCTCTGGCGCGAGGTAATATCATAATATAGAAGTGATTCCCCGTTTATCATCCGTTCCTGACAGGGGATCAGCCCGTCAATCGTATTCTCTGTAATCATTTTTATCAAATATCCATTCTGTCCCGAGTCTTCTTTTTCAATTACAAGATAATTGTGCCGGAAATCCCGGATATATTTTGTTTTCATTTCACTTTCACCCTTTCTTAATCTGATTATAGCCATACAGCCTCTTCCTGGTTACCTTTCATCTATCCTTTATTTATCATTCATCAATATTTTCTTTATGTATCTATCTTTCTGTCATTATTTCGTCATTACAATGTCATTATTTTGTCATTACTGTCTGCTGCATACTGTCATGACGATTCCCTATCCGCATAAATCACTTCCAAGGTATCAGGATTTGTATACCGCTCTGTCTGCCAGGCATGCAGAAAACGGTTCTGAGAAGACAGGCAGCGTACCAGTAACGCCGCTGCAATCAAAATTATGATTCCGTACAAAACAAGAGTAAACGGCAGCAGATAAGAAGCCTCCACTACTATAGAGCCTTTCCATTTTCTACGATTTCTGTGATCTCTATGATTTCTATATTCCTTTTGGCATTGCTCTCCGTTCTCTATTTGAGCTTTCATATTACAAAACACCCAGCACCACCACCATTCCTGTAAGCAAGAAGGGAAGAAGCGGAACTGTCCCACTCTTCGGTATCTGTCCATTCTCTTGTTTCTGTTTATGTATTTGCTCCTGTTCATACTTCTGCTCTTGCTTATCCCTATGTTTCTGCAATAATTTCTGTCCCAAGACATAAGCTGTCACTAAGGTCAGACCGATTCCCACAGCCTTCCATAACGCATAGGCTTCCATATAAAATCCCATTGCCAGTATCGAAAGTCCGTCCCCATAGCCAACTGCCTCCTGTGTCAATGCTCCTATAACCAGAAATAAGAATCCCGGAAGAAGGGACAGGAACAGAATGGACATGGTTATGGTCATACTTCTATTTACTTTTGCCTTATTTAAGAAAGCTTCTAAAGTAAAGCACACGATTCCTGCTGCAAGAAAACCATAAACCAGTCCTGCATCCATTTTCTTCCACCTGCAATCCTGCCTTGCCAGTTGATAGAGAAAACCAAGGCACAAACATTGTTTTATCATCTGCAGATTCACATTGTCCTCCCATATCTCAACTACATTTACTGCAGGCACTTCGCCCCATCCGGACGGCTTCTTCCAGAGTCACTGCACGTACCGTTCGTTTGAGCGAAGAACAGTCTGCCCCTCGATGATACCGGTCACCATCCCCGGTAATAAAAAATACACCGCTTTTTGATGGACGGCATCGTTCGCAGGGATAATACCTGCCACCGCTTTGATTTCTCATTGCGGATAGCCGGCTGCTATGCACTGTCTGAACAGATATCCTGAGGGATACGCAGCCGGTATCGGTATGATAGCGGGTACCGTTTTCTGTGATATAAACAATTTCTTCTTCCTCTCTTCGATCTCCTTCGACCGGTCCACGATATCCATTAAAATCATGCGCGAAAAGTTCATCCTGAAAGCGCAGTCCTCCTCCGTTACTGTTTCCAATCGGAAGCCAGTAAATGAAGGGCTTGATCTGATACTGCACTTCAACCTCGATCCTTCCGTTTTCCTGTACATCCGACTGATTCCCGATTGAAATGCTTCCTAAAAGGCATAGCCTGCCGTTCTCCTGCCCATTCAGATATTCCTCAACTGTGCCTGCATCAAAATGATCTAGAAGTGGCTGATCCTGCAGGGCTCTGTGAATCTGTTTTTCCATGTGGATTGCTTCACTGCTGCCTAGTCCTGCAAACAGATTGCTCTGTAAACGAACCATTTCGATTCCCATAAGCAAAGTCATCATAAAAAACAGGAAAACAGGAAGAACCATTGATGCCTCCACCGTCATGCTTCCTCTGTTTTTCCGGGAAGAAAAGAGGAACGCTCTCCTTTTCTGAACGATGTTCATTTTTCTGTCCGCTTTGAGAGAAGGAATTAACAGATTTTTATTTTTGTTTTTGGTTTGCTCATCCAAAGAGAACGTTCCTCCTTTCTTCCCTGTGTCAGATCTGGTAACTATTCATCGACAGCCATATATTAATGCAGCATATGAAAATTAATAATATCCATATATCCGCTCTGTCTCATAATGCTTATCAAGTCCTCCCTGTGCAGACACATGAATTTCCATCCGTTCCACACACTGATCCATACAGAACTGTCCATTGCCGGTCATCTGCCGGATGTCCATTTCCAGGACATCCATAGCTCTTGCCAGCACGGTTCTTTCTCCTTTTGAAGACAGCATTCCGATAAGAAACTGTGAATATGAAAGCCCCTCCTGCGATCCGTTAAAATAAATACTTCCAGCTGTTACATAGGAAACACTCATAGAATGGGAGTCTTTGCGCAGCGGAACACGTCCTCCGTGCAACAGGCTGTTTACATCACTCACGCTCTCCAGGAAAGCACAGGCATACAGGATGCTCTGAATGACCGGCTCACGGAAGGCTTCGCATAGCTGCACTGCCAATAATGCGTCCGCCACACCTGCTGCCGCCTCATATAATCCACCATCTCCCATAACAAGCCGCACGTTATCCCCCATTCGTATGGTAAAGATCTCTGCAACAGCCGCCCGGACGTTCTCAAAATCACTGTTTTTTCCGGCAAGCAGATATTCCAGCTGCGCATTAAGCGCACTTCCCTCTCTGTTTCTTCCGTAATTCCCCATCCGGGCAAGAAGATAAGCATAAAACAAGTCAGTATCTCCTGATAATGTCCGGTTACTGCTCTGCGTATTCTGCATTCCCCGATGGGAAACCAAGCTATTTGTATCCATCTGCATGGTTGTCATTCCGGACAAATCCAAATCACACAGGAAAATAACATCACTTCCAATGAGTCCATACACCCAGTCCGCCGGATTTCCAAGCGCAACCTCTTCTTCGGTTCCGTCTTCCTTTTCCAGTACAGGAAGCTCCATACCGGCAATCTGTTCCATGACTGCACAGAATGCTTCCAGAGCACTGGATGACTCCTGCATGGAAAAAGCAGAAACCGCTTCTTTGGCCTCAGCGATTTCAGTGACATTTTCCGGATGCCGTTCCATATAGCGGATCATCTGGCTCTGCATGGATTTTCCTCCCTGTGCTGCTGCCGTCTCAAAAGAAGAAAGCACTGCCTCCTGCAGCAAAAGACTCCCCCACGGTGCATGCTTCTTCTCAGAAACCTTCGTGGTATTGGCATCAAAATACACCCTGAAACGATCTGTAACACGTACCGTCTCCGCCGCTCCCTCCAGATACGACGTATCCACATAAAGCAGCCCATAGCGTTCCTTCAATGCCACACTGTATTCTCCCATAATCGAATCCATGGCAATATCTGTAACTGCTTCAAACCGGATCCGCTGGCTGTTCCCGATTGCAATTTCTATGACAAACAGACTAAAGCTAATCAGAATCGTCAGGGAAAGAGAGAGGAATACCGTTAATGATCCTTTTTTCATGAAAGGATCGCCGAACTGTCTACAGCAATTTTGTCAAAGACATTTCCCACCAGATCCATAATCTGCGTCTTAAAGATCAGTACAAGTCCGATCAATACGACAATAATGAGAATCATTTCGACCGTTCCCATTCCCCGGTTATTCAGTTTTTTCCGGTTATTCAGTTTTCTCCTGTTTTTCAAATGACATACTCCTGTATTCAGTTTCATGTGCATGTTCCATTCTCTGCTTAATTCCTTGCTCAGTCCTTTTCTTGTATCCATATAAAATTCCTTTCCCATTGCTTTACTTCTCATAAATTTCTTTTAAATGCCGCCTAACTTCTGATAGGCCGGATAAATTACCAGTATCATGACAATAATCAGATACAAAATCATCGGGAACAAAAGCTTTGTCGATGCTTCTTCTCCCTTTTTACGAATCTTCTTCTGCAGCTCCTGCCGGGTATCCCGGATCTCCTCCTCCAGACAGGATAAAAGCTGCCGGTTTCCTTTCCGCAGGTTCACTGAAAGCAGAAATCCCAGTCTGCGGCAGCTCCTCTCTTCACAATGCATTCCCCACTGCGTATAGACCTCATCCTCCGGAATACCATTGGCAAGCTGATTCCCTGCACTCCGCAGTTCTTTCAGCAGATAGCTGTGTGAACGATCCTTCTCCCGGATTCCTGCATACAAAGACGTAATTGTCAGAAAGGCATTGCGCACATTCAGTCCTGCTACCAGATACAGGCGGAGCTTTTCGACAAACTCCGGATAAATTTCCTTTAAGCACTCTTCCTTCTTCCTGCCGGAGCTTAACTCCATCCGGGTGATTTTCCACGCCCAGACATATCCTGTCAGATAGAGAAAAAGTATCCCCGTCATCAGCATCCTTCCCGGCGTATTGTGATACAGCTCATCGAAAAATCCCGGTGAAGTCCATTGAATATATGCCATGATGGCAAAAGGCATTGCGGTCATAATCCGAAGCTCCATGCGCCGGGATGCCATCAATAAAAACAGCTCCCTTCGCAGCTCCGTCTTCTCCATGATAATCTGCGAAGTCTGTTCCATCACCGACGACAGATTCCCGCTATGATGATAAGCGGTTTCATAAATTTCCGAGAACTCCCGGATCTCTGTGACCCGGAGCTCCTCACCTACCATCAGCCAGATTTCTGCAAAGGGGCGATGATTCTGCCGGGCGATTGCAAACCGCCTTAAGATCTTACAGATCACACTGCGCTCTCCATACAGCTTTTCCAAATCGGCATAGCTATCCAGAAATGCATTCTCTACCGAATATCCGGCGCGCAGGGATGTGACCGTAAACCGTAAAAGCTCCGTAAACTGTTCCCGTACCTGGTCTTGCTTTTTCCGGATCAGATTCCCACATTCCAACCGGAAATACAGAACACCAACAGGAATCAGTGGCCCAAATGCCCACCACTCCCGGTAAAAAAAGTAATTCAGGATTCCAAGAACAGCTCCTGTTTTTACAACCAGTAATAAAATTTCCCTGCCCTGTATAGAGATTAAGGAGTCCCTGTTAAATACGGACCAGCTTGCTTTTTGTTTTCTCAGTAAATTCCCCAACCTTTACCAATTCCCCCTGTTGATTTCTCTTAAAAACAGTGTTCATACAAACCTCTCCATCTGCAATGTGCATAGGCTCTGCAACCTCCATGACAGCACGTCTCCCGTTCTTACACCGTCCCAGATGAACCATCACATCAAACCCCTCTACAATCTGTCTGCGGATCGCCGAGATCGGGATTTCCATTCCCATGAGCACCATCGTTTCCAGACGGCTTACCACATTCCGGACATTGTTGGCATGCACCGTTGTCATGGCGCTGTGACCGACATTGACGCTTTGAAGCATATCAATCGCCTCCTGTCCACGCACCTCCCCGACGACGATACGGTCAGGACGCATACGTAAGGACGTCCGGATCAGATCACGGATCGTAATTTCCTTACAGCCTTCCACATTGGCATTCCTTGTTTCCAGACGGATCAGATTGGGGATTCCAAGAAGCTGCAGCTCCGCACTATCCTCAATGGTAATGACCCTCTCCTCTGAGGGAATATACTGGGATAACACATTTAAGAATGTCGTTTTCCCGGATCCGGTTCCACCACATACCAGAATATTGGCTCCATCCTGTACCGCCTGCTTTAACCAGTCACGGCACTCACAGGTAATGCTTTGAAGCTCAATGAGCTGATCCATCGTAATCGGCGTTTTCGGAAAGCGCCGCACGGTCAGAATCGGACCGTTAATCGCCACCGGATCAAGCACAACATTCACTCTTGCACCATCCTTTAATCTTGCATCCACAATCGGGCTGGCATCATTAATGGCGCGGTTGCAATCCGCTGTAATCTGCCAGATGACCTGTGTCAGCTTTTCCCTGGACTCAAAGCAGATATCCAGCTTCTTAAGCTTTCCCTTCGTCTCAATGAAGATACCGCTTGTCCCATTCACCATAATTTCTGTAATCTCCGGATTCTCGATGAGGCTCTGTAAAATTCCAAGCTGGCGGATTTCATAAAAAATATTGCGGTGCAGCTTCTCTCTGGACAATAGATCCAGTGGCGTTTTCCTGATCTCTTCCTTCATCCGCAAATCAATTGCTTCATGGATTTCCTCCTCACTCAGTTGTCTTGTCAGATCCATGCTCTTTAAGATTCTTTCCTGAAGTTCATTCATTGCCTTCCTCCTTTTCTCCCGCAAAATCAGGGATAATGTATTGCCTGACGTAACGTGCCAGATCCCCGTAGGTCAATTCATCAAAACGAATGGGAATTTCCTTAAATACCGGAAACTCTATCTTCCTCGTTTTTGCCAGAACATCCTCATATTCCATTGTCCGTAAGCCCCTCTCGTACTGATCCATCTTGGCAAGCGATACTCCATCTCCACGAGTAATGGTATACACATGCGTGCAGCTTCTGAGGATATCCCACAGATCTGCCACTCCATCCGTCAGGTCAAGAATCAGGTACTCATAATCGCTGCATTTCTCAATCTCCGCAAACAGTTCAATCCACTGCTGTCCATGGACTCCTAAAATACTCTGGTAAAGCTGTACCGGTGGAACAAAATCCAGTCCGTGTACATTTTCCACAATGCTCGAAAGCCGCAGGGACAGCTTTTCTTTTGCACACTGGAAATAGTAAACAAGGTCGGAAATATCATACTGGAAGCTTCGTTTCAGCAACGCTTCCAGACCGGAATACCGTTCAAAATTCATGTATAATACTTTTGCTTTCTTTGAAAGAATCTGTCCCAGTGCAAAGGAAAAGGTCGTCTGCAGACATCTTCCGACCGGTGTATAGATTCCGATAATTTTCATTTTTTCTGTATTTGTCCTGACACAGGACATCACATGGCCGGCCTCCTTCGTGTAATACGCCATCACCTCCCGGAAAATGGCTTCACAGGATTGATATTTATGAATATGTAACAGGGATTTGTTAAGACAGTCACTGCTTTCGCTTAAAATGATGATGTGTGGAATGTTGAGGGCCTCCACCTCCCGCTGATATACATTTTCCGATATGAGAAGACATTCGATTTCTTCCTGCATAGAATAGGCAAAGAACCGCTCCGGCTCTGTAAAAACATGAACCTGAAAGGGCAGATTTGACTTATTGCTGATAAACTCCATGAAACCATACGCATATCTTTCCTCACTATCGAAAACTGCAAGGATTGGTTTGTCCAAAAAATACCTCCTTATGCTGTTTTAATGTGCGGTGTTACTGCTTGTTTACGCGTAAAAATCTGAAAAACGGAAGGATTTCTTCCAAAAGAGTCTGATTACGAACGTAATCTTATGACCACTTTGTTTTTGTAATATGAATTGTATACGAAAAAATATCGATTGTAAATAGTTTTTTTGTGAAAAATCACAAATTTGTGCAAGAGTTATAAAAGAACATAGAAATTTATGGCATATAGCGCACAAACCCCGGGGATCCCAAGCAGTCCGGAGGTCAGAAAGGTAAAGAGATTCATTCCCACATCGCACAGTGGAAAATCGGTAATGACAAAATGATTGACCACAAAGATCATACAAAGTCCCAGCAGCCCACGCAAAATGAAGTTTAAGAATTTCTCCAGCATATCCTGTCCTCCCTTTCTCTTCCATCGTATGTATAAGATTCCTGTTTTATGCTTATACTGCTAAAACAACAGGTAATTTTTTCCTGACCGGCTACATAGGATGTAAAAATAATAAAAGGGGAATAAAGCTATGAAAATGTATTTTGGCAGAACGAATGCTGCAAACCGTACGATCAGCGAGCGTGAAATGAAAAGAAACGCGCTTTTATCCGATCTTGAAAAAACAAAACGGGCTCTGGAAATTGCCTACTCCGGTTTCGACAACGTCACAGAACCCGATTTAATTGATTGTTATATTTATGAAGTAAATGCCATTATGAAACGCTACAAGTTCCTTATGGCACAGGCTGATTTACTATCTTCAAACCCGCAGTCCGCGGAGACTTCCCTCATTGCTGAGGCTCTCCATTAACTGATTCTTTCCATAAGTCAGTCCCGCATAAACGGTCTGTGTATTCTCCATAACAGAGCCGGAGGTATCCTCCTTGCTGACCGTGGCATATGCATCGTGAAGCTTACGCATCATCTTCTCCACCTCGGCAAGCTCCTTCGTGCTGTTGTGGAGCTTTGCCTTGGATAAAAGCTTCACAGCATAAACATAAAGGCTTAGCAGATTGCCCGCAAGGACATAATCCATATGCAGGGAAGCCATCAGCTCACGAATGCAGCCTTCTGCCCTGCGGATCGATACCGCAAAGCCTTCGGTATCGCCATTTGCGTGAGCCGCCTTTGCGTCTTCTATGTAGGTCAGCAGCATTTCATAAACAATCACAACAAGCTCTGATTTATTCGCCTGTGAAATGCGCAGCGTATAATTCTGTTTCATTTCCTTTGTCATCCGATTCTCACCTCGTTACTCATAGTCGATAACTGTTTGAAATAGCTATCGTAACTATCCTATATCCTTACCATACTTCCCTTACTGTAAAAGCTGCAGTACCTGGGACGGACGTTCATTGGCCTGTGCAAGCATGGAGGTACTTGCCTGGGACAAAATCTGAACGGTCGTGTATTCCGTCATTTCCTCTGCCATATCCACATCCATGATTCTGGAATAAGCAGCCGTCATATTTTCACTGGATATATCCAGATTGTTGACGGTGTGCTCCAGTCGGTTCTGATAAGCGCCCAGACGGCTCCGGCTGGCTGATACATACTTAATCGCTTCATCCACCTTATCAATCGCTTCGTTCGCTCCCTCTGCAGTACTTAAATCTATGTTCGAAATTCCCATATTCTCCAGGGACATCTTCGGAATACGAATCCCAAGCTGCTGCCCTTCATTTGCTCCGATCTGCATATCCATGGCACCAAAGCCCTCCAGGTCAAGATCAAGACCGGTAAAGGTTGCATCTTTCGTCAGGCGGAGCTTTAACTCAAAATTACCGGATCCGGCAATTGTCACAATATTTCCATCAATCGAAGTTACATCAGCATCCTTCGGGAAGCCATTTCCAAACTTCTTTGCAGTTACTTCCTTAATCGTTCCATCCGCATTGAAAGTAACATCCAACTGATCAATCGTATAGGTTCCTGCCAGGATTTCATCGCTATAATAAGCCACCTTGGCATACTGATTGTTGCTGTAGCCTCTTAAGTCAAAGGATCCATCCAGAATGGTCTGCCCGTTAAACTCTACGGTTTCAGAAATTCGGGTAAGCTCTTCCTTTAACTGCTTTACTTCATCCTGAATGAGCTTACGGTCATCATCGGTAATAGTTCCGGTACTTCCCTTTACGGCCAGCTCATTGATCCGCTGCAAAATATCATGCATTTCGGACATCGCACCATCTGCAATTTCAATGATGGAAACGCCATCTCCGGCATTGTCACCTGCCTGATCAAGCCCCTTGATCTGCGCATTCATTTTCTTGGACATGGCAAGTCCCGAAGGATTATCCTTCGCATTGACTACCTTTAATCCGGAGGATAATCTTGCAAGGGAATCCTGCAGACGGTTATCGTTCCGGTTTAATGCGTTGTTTGCAATGACTGCTGATGCGTTAAAATTAATTCTCATATGCTCTTCCTTTCTGTATCCCCGGTCTGTCTGACAAATGCAATAAATGCTTTCGCTGCCCGATAGAGCTGTACGGAGTCTGCTTTGCTTCCTGATTTTTGTTCCTTCGTCTGGTTTTTATTAAAATCCTTAAGATTTAAGCCATTCGTGTTTGTAAAATAAACAGCACCCGGTTGGATCCCTTCCTTAACAAGCTGCTCCTCCCATTCTGCCTTATGCTCTTCTAAAAGTGCTTTTCCTGATTCCTTCTCGCAGGTACAGTAACCACTCAGTCCCTGTTCTGTCAGCCTGAATTCTGCAGCCGTCTTTCCAAAAGGCTCCGAGGTAAATGTAATTGCTACCCTTCCCTCTTCCTGTTCATTATGGATCACCTTCAGATTAATCGCGGTAAGCAATCCATCAATTTCAATCGGAATCTCATAATTCTCTTCTCTTGCCAGAGACTTCATCAGACCCAGCTGCTTATAAAATCCGGTCATGCTGCGGATGTCTGAGGAATACCGGATACCGTCCTGTTCCGGATCAAAGGCTTCCTGTTCGAACGTATCCTGAATCTCTCCGGTCATTTTCCCGTAGGTCTGTACCGTTTCTTCCCGGCTGTTCATATGGCGCAGGATTTCCTCGCCATGCTTTGCGATGAAATTCTGTTTTTCATTCTTATTTTTCAGAAGATCATTCATCTTCCGGAAACTTTCTGTCGATGCGTTTAACAGGGTATCCATTGCCATCAGATGATCTGCGGTAACGGGCTGCGTGTAATCAGTTAACTGCTGCAGCACATCTTCTTCTGCCTTATAAGCCTCTCTTATTTCCGCATAAAGCTCCTGCTCATATTCCTTCTGTGCTTCCTCACTTCCTGCCTGATCCAGAAGCGTATAAAGATCTGCGGTATCCCCCGCATAACCCTTTTCGATCTGTGAAGTGATGGATTCGATGGTGCTTTCCTTTGCGGTTACACCGCCAAAGTGATCATCCACCCGGTAATCCAGCTTCCTGGAGGCTTCCTTTTTCGTGCTCCGCAGTGCAGTGAGCAGATTTTCAAGAGTCAGCTCCATATCTGCCTGCATGGCTGCTCCCAGGGGAGCTGCATCATTCTTTTCAATCTGATGCATCAGACGGTAAATACCGATGTATGCGCTGCGCTCCTCTTCGGTAATGTCATGATCCTGTTCCAGCCTGTATAAGAACTTGCTGTAGGATTCCATATCATCTGCGGTATCTTTATTTTCTTTTAAGAACGTATCCAGATCCTCTAATTTCATGGAAATGGGATTTACGCCTTTACGGATCATCTGTAATACCCGGCCCGGCTTCATCTCGCGGATGACTCCTGTCAGCAGTATATCCTTTTCCTTGACCTTCGTAATGTTCTCTTCACTGATTTCCATCTGGTTATAACCAAGGATACGGACTGCTCTGCGGTTCTCTTCGGTTGCAGCAAGGTTCAGTTCATCAAGAAGATCATCCACATTCCGGAAGGCCTTTGTAATCTGGTCACCCAGATCCTTTCTCGGTGCGGTCATCAGTTCTTCGTAGCTTCGGGATGCCTTTTCACAGGCACGGCGCTGTGCCTTACCGGTATCCGCGATCTCCTTTAACGTATCCTCGGGTTCAATCTGTTCCACGAAGGAAACCGGTGCGGTACGGATACTCTGGATGAGCTCCATGGACTCATCAAACAAAGACAATTTTTCCTTGGCCTGAACCACATCCTCTTCTCCTGTCAGGCTTAAGGATAACTGATCCTCAAGCTGCTTTAAAAGCTTCACGGTTTCCTCAACCGATGCGGTATCTAACTGATATCCGCTTCGCAATAATTTCAGATTTGCTTCAAAGGACATCTGAAGTCTGGTCTCTTCCAGCTGACGCTTACCACGGATTTCCTCCAAATAAGTTTCCCTTCGGGTGAGGTCTGCCTTCTTCACCGGAATACCATCTGCAATCGCTGCGGTCACACTGTTCAGATAGTTCTCCATGCGGATCGGAAATTCAATCGTTTCAAGCTTATGTAAGCGCTGCATGGCTTCTTCATCCAGCGGAATTCCCTTTTCAATCAGCCATTGTGCCTGCCCGATGGTCTCTTCGGACACCTCCAGTCCGGCATCTTCAATCACCTTTACGATCTGGGGAAGCAGTGCTTCCAGATCAATCTGCTCCGGCTTCTTCGCATAATACCCGTTCACGGTTCCATCGGCATAATAGCCTGTGCCCTGACGGCTGCCCTCCTGCGGTGCAGAGTACTGTGCAGTATAGAGAGCCTCCGGCGTAGGTTCCATCCGGTTTTCCACCATGTACTTCTCGGAACCCTCCGAAAGCTTCGAAATATTCTTAATCTGTTCATAGGTATCGGTTATGGCCTGCACATTCTCTTCGGTCAGTGGAATGTCACGGTCATGGAACTGATTTTTGAGTTCATTGGCAAAGCTTTCCGAACCCGTAATCTTACAGAGCTCTTCATCACTTAAGGTATCCGTATACCCGACAACCTCTGTTCCACCCTTTACAAGTGCTGCTTTTATACGATCGACAATGGTCACAACCGTGTCAATTTCCGTACTTCCCGGATGAAAGCCTTCCTCTTGCAGCTTCGCAAAATCTTCATCGGACATACAATTAGACATTACTGCCATATAGTCACGACGAGCCTTGGTATCCTCTTGTCCCGCCATCCGCATAACCTCTTCTGCGGTCCTTCCGTGACCTGCGTAAGCGCTGTTATCCGTAACTGTGCCAGAAATGTCTAATGCAAATGAACTTCTTCCTGCCCGTTCTGCATTCCGGGTGGAAGTACGATATGCAGTTGTGGCTCTGTCAACATTTATACTCTGCTTTGCGGAATCCGTTTCCGCCCCAGGAAAATAAACGTTCATAGAGTAAATCTCCTAAAAAGGTATTCATTTCCTATAAAGTTAAAAATAAGGGCGAATGCTTTCACATTCACCCTTTATTTCGGCATATTATTTTGATTTCTTAACCATTTCCCTGATTTAAAAATAAACCGGGCAGATGACCTAAAACACAAAGATCAGCGCACTGTACGGAGGCAGATCCAGGGTCAGGCTGTAATTACGGTAATCACAGCTTTCCTTTACTGAAGTGATTTCCGCAGGTACTTCCATACCCTGTCCTCCAAACCGGACATCATCACTGTTTAACAAAAGCTTATATTTCTTTTTCTTCGGGACACCGACCTTGTAATTCTCCCATTTCATCGGAGTCATATTAATGATAAACATAAGGTTATTCTTACCATCGGATGCCTTACGGAAAAAGCTGTATGTACTTCTGTCCTTGTCATCACAATTCAGCCATTCAAAGCCGTTCCAGCTGTTATCAATCTCATACAGGCACGGATATTTGTTGTAAAGCTCCAGTAATTTCTTCACATAATCATGAAGTCCCCTGTTCAGATCCTCCTGAAGAAGGAACCAGTCAAGCTCTCTTGCTTCACTCCACTCTCTTTCCTGTCCGAAATCCTGTCCCATGAACAGAAGCTTCTTACCGGAATGGCCAAGCATATATGCATAGCCCGCACGGAGATTCGCATATTTGTCTGTTTTATATCCGGGCATCTTATTGACCATGGAGCACTTCAGATGAACGACCTCATCGTGTGACAGGGGAAGAATATAATTCTCACTGTCATTATAGGTCATGGCAAACGTCATGGCATAGTGGTTATCCTTACGGAAATACGGATCCAGCTTCATATATTCGCAGAAATCATGCATCCATCCCATGTTCCACTTAAAGGAAAAATCAAGTCCACCGTCTTCTATCTTACCGGTTACCTTGGGCCAGGCGGTAGATTCCTCCGCAATTGTAAGGAATCCGGGATACGTTCCACGGACAACGGAATTCAGATGCTTAAAGAATTCAATGGCTTCCAGATTCTTGTTATCCCCATATTTGTTGGGAACCCACTGTCCCTCTTTCTTTCCGTAATCGAGATAAAGCATGGATGCAACGGCATCAACACGGATTCCATCAACATGGAACTTACGGATCCAGAATAATACATTGGCAATCAGGAAGTTCTTTACTTCCGTCTTTCCGTAATTAAAAATCTTGGTTCCCCAGTCCGGATGTTCTCCCAGACGCGGATCCGGATGTTCAAAAATACATTCTCCATCAAACCGTCCAAGTCCATGGGCATCGGTTGCAAAGTGAGCCGGAACCCAGTCCAGAATTACACCGATGTGATGCTTATGCAGCTGATTGATGAGATACATGAAATCATCCGGCGTTCCATAACGGGAGGTCGGTGCATAGTATCCGGTCACCTGATATCCCCAGGATCCATCAAACGGATGCTCAGCAATTCCCATCAATTCAATATGAGTATATTTCATTTCTGTCAGGTATTCCACAATGCGGTCTGCAAACTCACGATAATTGTAGAATCCCTGCTCTTCCGGACGTGGATGACGCATCCAGGAACCAATATGACACTCATAAATTGCCATTGGCTCTTTATTATAATCCTTCAGATCACGTTCCTTCATCCACGTGGTATCTGTCCAGCGGAACTTTGTCAGATCCGTTGTTCTTGACGCTGTTCCCGGACGTAATTCTGCACTGTTTGCAAATGGATCTGCCTTATACAGCTTCTCCCCTTCCTGCGTAATAATCAGATACTTGTACAATATCCCCGTTCCGACTCCTTTAACAAATACAGAATGAATTCCTCCCGGTCCCAGCTTCGTCATTGGAGTTGCACTCTCATTCCAATCGTTAAATTCCCCGATCACATAGACCTGCTTTGCGTTTGGAGCCCAAACTGCAAAGAACATTCCCTCTTCTCCGTCTTCACAGGAAAGATGCGCCCCCAGCTTCTCATAAATATCATAATGAGTCCCCTGTGCAAACAGATACTGGTCATCCTGGGAAATGAAGACTGTTGGCTTCTTTTTCTTTTCTGCCATACCTCTACACACCTTTCTCTAGTAATGCATGAAATCTTTTTCTCTTAAAATGATCATATCCTCATCATCATATCGATTTCCGAATAGAACATCAAAGAAATGCTTTGGTGTCTTCTTATCCGCATAATAAATTGCTTCATCCACAAGCTCTTCAATCTCGGAAAGCGTTACCTCATGATCACCGGTCTGCAGATCGGCAATTCTCGTATGCAGGGCCAGAATTCCAAGATCATCAATAGAGTATTCCTGCTCTAAAGCATATTTTCTTGCGTATTTCACAAGCGTCTGGTCATCCAGTGCTTCCAGATCCACTCTTAAATTAAATACTTCCTGTAAGTCCTTATTCTTGGCAAGGAATGCGTCCATCCGGTTCTTGGTATCCTCCAGAACCAGAATCAGCCCCTTTTCCTCCTGATTCATCTCACGAAGCAGAACATCCACAGAAGGCTTCTTAAGTGCTGCGGCATCCTCCACGATCAGTGCACCGTTTGCCAGCTTATTTAACGTCTCTGCAATATCCTTCTTGTTCAGAACTGATCCGGAGATCTTCGCAACCTTACCGGAGAAATTACTGTCATTGGACTGCACATCCTTGATCAGGAGCTTCGCGAAGGCCGTAGACTCCGTTCCCTCTTCACCGGTGACAACAACATTGCCTGTGTAGGAGGCAAGGCTGATGTTATCGATGACTTCTGCAATCTGACGGCGTGTCCGGCGGTGATGGATAAACGGAGCAAACTCTTCTCTTTCCTGCTCTGTCAGCTCGCGCCCCTTTTCTGTAGAGGAGATCACTTCCCCGGTCGTTTGTACCGGCTCGTCCCCCTTCTTAATCTCTCTTGGTGCCCTAAGCTTCTTAGACGGTGCTGCCTGTGCCGGAGCTTTTTCCGTCATTTCCGGTATATCTTCAAACTCTAACACAATATTCTGTGTTTCATCAAAATTCTGCTGTACCTTTTTCTTCTTTCTGCGGAGAGGCATCTTCTTCGGCTCTTCCGATCCTTCTTCTGCTGCTTCTTCCTCCGGATTCTCCTCTGTCGTTTCTGCCCCGGCAGCTTCTTCCGTTACTTCCTCTGCGGGCTCTTCGACCATTTCTTCCCCGGATTCCTCCGCAGCTTCCTCTTCCTCATCGATGATCTCGGCATCTTCAACCAGTTCATCCGGATCGGAATCCTGTACCTGTGCTTCCTGCATAACTGATTCGGTCACCGGCTGTTCTTCCATCACTTCATCCACAGATTCTTCGATGATTTCTTCCGGTTCCTCCACAGGCTGCGTTTTCACCTCTTCCTTCTGCTGTGAATGCACTTCCTTCTCTTCCCGCTGCTTCTCAATATCGGAAACCTTGACAACCTTCGGCTTTTCCTTATCGGCACGAAGCTTTTCTTCCTTCATGGCCGCGGTTACCATGGCATTTTCCAATTCTTCCAAAAGTCCGGATTTCGTAGACTCATCAAAATCGGCAAACAGGTTGTCTGTCTGCTTACGCACTCGTTCACGGATTTCCTTGAGACGTCTTTCCTCGTTTTCTTTCTTCATCCGTTCCCACTCTGCCATTACATCCTCAATACTGAGCTGTCCCGTAATCTGCTTCTCTACCTGTTCGGATTCCGGCACCACCAGACTGAGCTGTCCGTCATATTCCTGGGAAAGCATATCATCATATCCGGATTTCTTGTTAAAGGTACGGATTACCCCCGTATTGGACATGGCATTGAGGGAAACCGGTGTCATTTGCGGTGTAACCTCCGCCTGTTCTTCTTCCACCGGGCGGAAAGCCGTACGGTCTGCGTTCTTCTCGGTAAGCTCAGAAACCACATCCTGTACATTCACTTCGGAGGTGTTACCGAAGAACACTTCCTCATCTGCCTGTTTCAGGTCTTCATCCGTAATCAGCTTCATCTCATCGGTATCCTGACGCAGAACCGGCTGTGCCTTTTCCTGCGCTTCTTCTACGGGCTGCTCTGTTGTTTCTGCCTGAGCTGTCTCCTGTACAAGGGCTTCCTGTGCTACTGCTTTCTGAACCCCTGCTACAGATTCTTCTGCGGCTACTGTCTGTTCCATCTGCGGTTCAACCGGCTGCATATCCGGTATCCGGATCATTTCGTTATCCGCAGCCGCATCTGTCTGTGCGGATTCATCCGCACCCTCTGTATGCTCTACGGGCGCATACATCTGTGTCATCATCAGATCATTCACTTCACCTGCCGGCATGTCTCCGGTTTTATTCTCCAGAAGCTCCCGCATACTCTCAGCGAGCTCCTTCTGTAAGTTAATCGTATTGTACTGACTGACGTCAACAGTTTTGACCTGAATGTCAAGATCCTCTGCTGATGAAGGAGCCTGTTCCGTTTTTGGAATCTGCTTCGTATCAGCCGTCAGCTGATTCATCTGACGGCTGTATTCATCGTCGCCCTCGTCCTCGGTTTCATACTTTGCCTCCTCACGCACAGCTGCCTGATCTACGGCAAAGTCTGAAGCACGCATTCCATTATGACTCTTCAACTCCTCGTACCTCTGTTGCTGCTCCGGTGTTAAAGATGTATGCAGCATCTTAAGCTCATATGCTTTAAGAACATATCTGCCTTCCCCAAACCACAGGATCATCTCATCACACTCTTCAACGCACTTGCTTTCAAGACCTACCCTGTGATAAAGGTAAGCCAGCTCATAAGCCCATTTTTCACGGTAATCATGGCGTTTTAATTCTTCGAGAACCTCAATCCGTTCCTCGAGACTCACATCCTGTGCTTCATACAGCTTATACTGCAGAATGTACCTTCCACTGTCCTTCGGTGCAATCTGAACAAATTCCTTGTAGTATTCGATCGCCTGAACGTATTCACCAAGCTTGATAGACAACTCACAAAGGGAATATACAATCAGCCGGCCCTTCTGCTTCTCATAGGCCAGAAGAAGAATATTCCTGCTGTCTTCATATCTCCGGTTGATTTTATATAAATCACTGATGGTACAGAGCATCATGACACTTTTTACTCTGCGCCAGTCAATAGAATCTGCGATTTTAACTGCTTCCTCGTATTCGCCCTCTGAAATTAAGGATTTAATCTCATCTGCACGTACTTTGTATTCATATTTATCCAAGGTAGTCACCTCTATAATTTTCCTGCCGAAAGGCATACATAGTTACGGTTTCAGTTTACCATACGGGGTATGAGATGTCAAAAATAAAACGTAAAAAAGAACAAGATATGGGCATGTTCTTCCAATTTTACCCATAGATCTTGTATAAAATTTCATTCGATAACAAGGCAAATTCCTGTAAGGTCAGTGCTTCCCCCCGGACAGACGGCGGAAATCCAAGCTTTTCAAGAGCTTCCTGTGCCTGCTCCCGGCTGCAGGGGATATCCCCGGCGTTACCGATTCCATTTGCCAGTGTTTTCCTTCTCTGGTTAAAAGCCGCCCGGATCAGACGGAATAAGAATGCCTCGTCTCTTACCTCAACAGGCGGCCTGGCATATCGTTTCAGCCGGATGACCGCACTTCCCACATTGGGCTTAGGTATGAAGCAGCCGGGAGAGACATAGGCCACGATCTCCGGCTTTGCATAATACTGTACCGCGAGTGACAGGGCACCATAATCCTTCGTTCCGGGTCCTACCTGCATCCGGTCCGCCACCTCCTTCTGCACCATAATCGTAATGCTGTCAAGCGGAACATGGCTCTCAAACAGACCCATGATAATCGGTGTCGTGATATAGTAGGGGAGATTTGCCACAACCTTGATTGGCTTTCCTGCGTTGCGCTCCTCCACAAGCTTCTGAATGTCCACCTTCAGGATATCCTCATTGATCACGCTCACATTGTCATAAGGGGACAGGGTATCTTCCAGGATCGGAATCAGGGACTTATCAATTTCAACCGCAATGACCTGACCGGCACTTTCTGCCAGATACTGTGTCATTGTTCCGATTCCCGGTCCGATTTCCAGTACGCAGTCCTCCTTCGTAATTTCTGCGGATTCCACAATTTTTTCCAGAATATGACTGTCAATCAGAAAGTTCTGCCCAAACCGTTTCTGGAAATTAAAGTTATATTTTTTTAAAATCTCAATCGTTCCTGTAGGATTTCCTAATGTCGGCATGCATTTTCTCCTGTTACTGTTTCTTTTTCTGAAATCCGTAAACCTGTTCTGCATTGGCAAATGTCACCTGCATAACCTGCTCCGGAGTGATTTCCTTTAACTCTGCTATCTTCCCTGCCACATAGGGAAGGTTTAAAGAGGAATTCCGCTTTCCCCTGTTCGGAACCGGAGAAAGATACGGACTGTCTGTTTCGAGAACAATTTTCTCTAACGGAAGATATTTTACCACTTCTGCAAGCTTTCTTCCATTGCCAAAAGTAACAACTCCGCCAATTCCAAAATAAAACCCCATATCAAGAAAGGTACGTGCCAGCTCCACGGAATAGGAATAACAGTGTACGATTCCCCCGATCTCTCCGGCATGATGCGCCTGCATAAGATCTACGGTATCCTTAGCAGCATCCCTCGAATGAATAATCAATGGAAGGTGTGTCCGACGTGCCATTTCCATCTGTGCTTCAAACCATTTCTTCTGAATTTCCCGGTCCGGCTCGTCCCAGTAATAATCAAGGCCAATCTCACCAACCGCTACAACCCTGCCCCCCTGCTGCAGTGCCTCCTCCGCACAAAGCTTCTCCATAACGGCAAGATCTTCCTCTGTCAATTCCCCTGTATCGGAAGGATGCACCCCGATGGATGCATAAATAAAATCATACTTCTCCGCAAGAGACAGGCTGTCCCGGCACCCCTTCAGGCTGGCTGCAACGTTAACCACTCTCGTAATTCCTTCCTCTGGAAGTTTCAGCAAAAGAGATTCCCTGTCCTCATCAAAGGCCGGATCATCATAATGTGCATGAGTTTCAAATATCATCATATGCTCCTGACTGCCCGATTTTTCGTGGTTTTCGGGCACAATTAAAATTTCTTAAAAATTTTTAAAAAAGTACTTGCATTTCAAAAGGCATTATACTATAATAACACTTGCGTTGCAATGAAGTATTAAAACAACAAAAGATACGGACCGCTAGCTCAGTTGGTAGAGCACCTGACTCTTAATCAGGGTGTCCAGGGTTCGAACCCCTGGCGGTCCACTGCAAGTACCATTTTTGAGGACACAGGAGCCTTGGGGATGGTGCTTTTTTTGTGAGCAATGAGCCATGCTAAAAATAAAAAAGAACATTCCGGGGAGCTCGCTCACCTGGGAATGTTCTCTTTTTATTTTTAATACGGCGAATGCCGCAGAAGCGAAGCAGCTTGCCTGCGAGCTTCCAACATGGCTCATTGCTCACAAACAAGCACCACCTTGCCTCCAGGCTTCCAACATGGCTCATTGCTCACAAACATGCACCGCCTTGCCTCCAGGCTTCCGGCATGGCTCATTGCTCACAAACATGCACCACCTTATCCCTTCTCCTCTAACAATCCCTCAAACTCTTCCGGCGGCATCGGCTTATAGAAATAATACCCCTGCACATACTTTCCGCCCTGTTCTTTAATGAATTCCACCTGCTCGTCCGTCTCCACGCCTTCGGAAACCGTCTTAAAGTGCAGATTATTGGAAAGCTGCATAATTGCAGAGATAACTGCCTTGTTCTTATCATCCATCTTATTTTTCATAAAAAATCCGCCATCAATCTTAATAATATCAACCGGCAGGGATTTCATAAAGTTAAGTGTGGAGTATCCAGCACCAAAATCATCCATGGAAATTACAAATCCCACGGCCTTTAACCGCTTAATCATATCAATGAGACGATCCGCATCCTGGAAGAAGACGCTCTCGGTAATCTCCAACTCAATCTGCTCCGGACGTAAATCGTACACATCACACAAAGCCTCCATATGTTCCGGAAGCTGATCGTCCATCAGATGCAGGCGGGACAGATTCACTGAAATCACCGGAACCTTCTTTCCTTCCTGCAGCCATTTGTGAATCATCCGGAAGGTCTCTTCATACACAAACCGGTCAATCTCTACAATCATACCGGTCTCTTCGGCAAGGGGAATAAACTTTCCCGGCGGAACCAGCTTACCATCCTTATCCTTCAGACGAACCAATGCTTCCGCACCACTGATCTTTCCGGTAGTAATATCCACCTTTGACTGAAAATAGACACAAAAGCCCCCATTCTCCAATGCATCCTTCATAATCCGGTTCATGGCTTCCTTTTCATTTTCATGAGTCTCAAATTCTCTTGTATACACATAAATTCCACTTGTTTCATAAAAATTTAATTTTGCCATGTTCCGTGCCTTCATTGCTTTATCAATGGAGCGGTTGATATCTGTTTCTTCCGGAGAGATCGCATAAATACCGCCAAAGCAATTGATGGTTATCCCTGCATAGCTGCGTCTGAAATGCATAGTGAGTTCATGTGTATAATAATGAACCCTGCGTGAAATTGTCTCTGCCGGGCACGAATTCATGATAATAATAAAATCATCTCCCTTTACCCGGCAAAACAAATCTCCCTCTGACAGATCCCGCTGAATCATTTGCGCAAGGGCCTTTAACACTTCATCTCCGGTAACATATCCGTACTCATCATTGATTCTTGCAAAATCCTGTATTCCAAGGAAAACCAGTACAAACCCCTTTTTCTTACGTTTCAGAAGTCTTAGCGCCTCCATACGGAACTTTTCATAACTCATCACACCGGTCAGCCGGTCTATTCCCTTCACCCTCTGCAGATAAGATGTCACATCAGATTTACAGATTATAAAATCATCTTCAAATCCGATATCATGAATTCTGGTTGCTGTAATTGTATAGCTGTTATCCTCATCAATATCATAATACTCAACCGTGTTTTCCTCCATATCCGGCCTGCAGGCTTCCATCGGACAGTTTTCACACGGTGTATCCCTCCGGAACATCACCTCATAACACTTGATGTCTTTCGGAAGATCCTTATATGTCTCACGCATGGACGGACTTAAATAATATATTTCATGGGTGTGCAGATTGGATACAAAATAGTCAATTTTCTGTGCTTCCATTGCCATACGCCCGATCCTGTACTCATTTTCAAGCTCTGTCTTGGTCTGGAAACGCAGAATAAAACTGGACAGCATTTTCGTAATGCTGCGAAGAGTAAAAATTTCTGCTTCTGTAAAGGAACGCTTTTCCCAAATCTCATAGGTGATGGCAAACCGCATTACATCACCCTCCCACAAAGGAAACACAATACAGGAAAACGGGATTCTGGATAATTTGCTGAATTCTTCGGTATAATCTTTATACCTGGAATGTCCATTCTGTATCAGGTAATAATCAGGAGCTTTGCTTTCTGCCGACAGGTCGGCTGTCCCGAAGGTTTCAATGATAGAAGCATCATCGCCATCGTCCTCCCGGACCCATTTATTGGTAACACGCATTATCAGTGCAAGGGTGTCATATTCACGCAGAATACACCGGTCAAACCCAAAATAACGGCAGACCTCCTCAAACACCAGATAGAGAGCCTGCTGCAGATTCTTTTCCCGGCACAGGACATCAAAACAAAAATCAAATAATTCACGATTGATCCGGGTGACGGATTGATCTCCGGTTATCATAAGCTTATCCTGTTCACTGACCTTCCGGTAGGTCTGTCCCCGGTAATCAGCATCCGTCTGTTCACCATCGTAAAAGTACAGTCTGTTTTTACCATGCCTCTTCGCTGTCCACAAAGCAGAATCCGCATGGGCATAAAGAGTATCCAGATCTCCTCCGTCCTTCGGGAACACTGCTGCACCTGCACTGAACCGGATCACACTTTCATCCCGAAGCTGTATATACTTTTCCAGACGCTCCCTCAACCTTCGGATAAGCTTTTCAACCTTTCCGGTATCACTTAACTCCGGACAATAGACCAGAAAAATATCAAATGCCATCCGTGCAACAATATCCTTGACCATAAAGTTTGTGTGTATCTGGCTTCCAACCTGCTTCAGCACAGAATCGGCATAGGTCTGCCCATACTTCTGATTAATCCTGCAGAAATCATCCAGATCAATCAGCAAAAGCACCCCCTGCTCATCCGCATTCTTAAGAAGCCGTTCCAAAATCCGTTCTCTTGCTGCATATCGCATATACAGCTTGGTCAGATCATCCTTTTCCTGTGTACTGCCCTCCGGCAGATTTAAATCATTCCCACGCATAAGTAAACCCCCACGGAATTATTATTACCCTGTATGTTCATTATATCACCTGTTGCCAGCAACATCAAATCTTACTGTCTTTATTTCCCGTGATTCTTCTTAAACTGCTTCGGAGTCACACCCTTCCATTTGCGGAAAATCTTAATCAGATGACTGCTGTCTGAAAAACCGGTTTCCTGGCTGATATAGCTTAAATCAAAGTCTGTGAACAGCAAAAGATCCTCCACCCTGTTGATACGGATAAATTCAATGTATTCCTTGCAGGATCTTCCATAATACTGCTTGAAATTCTTTGCAAAATAGGAATAACTCATGTTACACATATCCGCCAGATCTTCTACCCGGATCTGCTCTCCAATATGTGCATCAATATAAGAGGTAATTCCACGGATGGAATCCGTCTCAAGATTCATTGCCATCGCCGCATCGGTATTAAAACCATTCTCACACCATACCCGTACCATCTGGACGATCAGAGAAGATATCAGACTGTGAATCACAATATCATAGCCAAACTGCTTCTTCTGAATCTCCTCCCGGCATCTGCAAAAGATTTCCCTTGTCCTCCAGTCCCGGATCCTTTCTTCCTTAAAGCAAAGTTCCACTTCCGGACTCTTATTGATGCTTTCAAGAATCATTTTCAACTCAGGTGCATAGCTGTTCTCGGTATATAGCTTACTGATGTCAAATTTAATAACTTCATATTTCAGGTCAAAGTTAGTTGCTGTATAAACAGCATGCAGCGCTTCCGGAGGAAAGATCATCAGATCCCCGGGTTCAATCACATAAGTCCGTCCGTTGCAGTCGATCAGCCCGGTTCCTTCTACCATCAGAATCATTTCCATAAAATAATGCCAGTGGGAGCGGATCGGAAACGGCATACAGGAGGTATCATAAAAAAAAGCTTCATAAGGTGATTTTAATTTATCACTGTATTCAAATAAGTATTGCATCACAAACCTCTTACAAATAGATTTATACAATTTTTACGCAACTATATTATAGCGGATATTTATTGGCAGTGCTATAGTTTTATAATAATGAAAGAGTTTTATAACTTAACCCTTTATCACTTGACATCTTTATAGCTTAATTATTAATTTGGAAGGAATCTGCTATGGAATTTATTAAAGGAATAACCTTTTCCCCTTTTTCTCCCAAAGGAAGTCTGAGCAGCAAGGAAGCTAAGAACAGTTTAAAAAATCTGATAGAAGGAACAAGCGCCAATTATATTGTACTGGTTCCAAATGCGCTTCAGGAAACCCCGCAGTCAGAAGAAATTGATTTTACCTCCGATGCAACTGTTTCCGACAAGGAACTGATCAGTATGATTAATCATATTCATAAAGAAGGACTGCATGTTTTCTTAAAGCCCACTGTAAATTGTAAGAACGGTACCTGGCGTGCACATATTAATTTTTTTGATGAGGATGTTCCCTGTGAGCCCAAATGGAGCAACTGGTTTGCATCCTATACGGAATTTCAGCTCCACTTTGCTGAAATTGCAGAAAAAACCAAATGTGAAATTTTCAGTCCCGGCTGTGAAATGGTAATGCCCCAGCGAAGAAGTGCCGAATGGCGTCAGCTCATCGCCGAGATCCGTAAGGTATATCATGGTATGATTACCTATAATACCGATAAATATCAGGAACACAACGTAGACTGGTGGGATTGTGTAGACGCCATCTCCTCCAGCGGATATTATCCTCCCGACCGTTGGGAACAGGAGCTTGACCGCATTGAAGCTGTTGTGAAGAAATTTGACAAACCTTTCTTCTTCGCAGAATGTGGTTGTATGTCCACCCACGGTTCCTCCAAGGCACCGAACGACTGGACCGTACGTGGTGAGGTCGATCTGGACGAGCAGAAGAACTGGTATGTCTCCATGTTTGAGGCCTGCCACAAGCGTCCCTGGATTCAGGGCTTCTGCTTATGGGACTGGGCAGGTAAGCAATACCCATTAGACAAGGCAGCCTCCCACAGTGGATATGATATTTATGGAAAGCCTGCACAGGATATTGTAAAGGCCAATTACAAAAGCTTATAACTTCTTCCTTTTTCCCTATACGAAACCCGGCATCCTGTATACGCAGGTGCCGGGTTTTCATTTTACCATATTCTGTAACAGTTCATCCCTTCTCATTCATAAGCTGCCGGTATTTTATTTATTATATTTGAAACGATTCAGAACCATTCTTTATAAAATGATGTTGGGGATCAAAAGCTCCCAACTATGATGCCTACGGATTGTTCCGTGCTTTGCACTCTCACAATCCTATTCAATATTCGCATATCGTGGGATTAGCATCCCACTTTTATGCTCATATCGGAGCGGGTCCCAAGGTCTTTCAACCACCTATGAGCAAGCTCATGTGTTTTTAGACCTTTTGACCCTGGCATCATAAAATAAGATCAATCAGAAATCCGCATGCAATACCAATTACATAGAGCATGGTCGTAATCTTCAAATTTTCCTTCATACCCTCATTCACACGGAACAGCACAAGCAGTCCGATCCCGGATCCCACAAGAAGTCCTGCCATCATGGATCCCATCGTGAGCAGTCCCTCCAGATAAAGCTGTGTGATCACGACAGAGGCTGCACAGTTCGGAATCAATCCAATGAGTCCCGAAAGCAGGATGCCGAGAGCCGGAACAGAGGTCATAAAGCTTCCGAGCTTATCCTCTCCTACAATAGCAATCAGGATATTGAGTGCAAAAGAAATCACCACAATAAAAGCAAAGATCTGTAAGGTATGAACGAGCGCGGACTTAAAAATATTCTGTTCATCGCAATGACAGTGCTCATGGTCACACATATGTTCAATGCGCATTTCGCTCTCTTCTTTTCCCTTACGATGCAGAATCAGATCAATTACAAATCCTGCAATCATACCAATCACAATCTTCATTCCCAATATCTGGAAAATCAATACCGGAGATACTTTCTCTGAAATCAGAATCGGCAGCATTTCATCCGATGTGGACAGGAAAATCGAAATCAATGTTCCCAGTGTAATAATTCTTCCCGCATAAAAGTTCGCTGCTGCCGCCGAAAATCCACACTGGGGAACCACTCCTAAAATACTTCCCACGACAGGGCCGAGCCGGCCGGACTTCTTCACGAAACGCTCTGCCTTACTGCCTGCTTTATGCTCAATATATTCCATCAACACATAGGTCACAAATAAGAAGGGAAGAATTTTGATTCCATCAATGAATGTATCTGTTAAAGCATCTAAAAACATATTCTGTCACTCTATCCTTTCTGGATATACAAATGTTCATAACTATTCTGAATCCACTCATAAAACCGCTGCGGACTCAGCTTTCGTTTTATTTATATCTTTAAAAATATACAACATGTCTGTGTATCTGTCAAAGAATTCCCGCAAATTCATTTTTAATTGCAAGTTCATTCTTAATTCATACTTAAAATGGCAACAGTCATTCTGAAATTATATTTGAAAAAGCAGCCATGAAATCCCAAACACCGCCGGCTGATGCAATAAATAAATCAGCAGTGAATGTCTTCCTATCACATCAAAACCAGGAACTCTCCATGAAAACAGCTTTTCCATCATGTGGTTTTTCTGTACGAGCTGATAGAGATAAAATCCTGTAAGAAACAGGAAGGACCACGGAAGCAGTGAAAAATAGTCCGCTGAAAAAAATCCTTTCTGTGGAAATCCAAGATAGGTGGTGAACAAATTTTCATAAAAGCCATCCGGCAATTTAAGTATATTCCAATTTCCGGATCCCAGATAACCTGTATTTACATTTCGAAAAAGAAGAAACAACAGAAAACTCCCTGTAAGACCGATTTCTGTGCGTACCTTCAGCAGAAGCTTTTCCATGGGGAGCATCAGAAGCATACAGCTTCCAATCAGGGTAAGCACACCAAATATGACTCTGCTTTCCGGTATTACCAGCAGGGTAACGAACGTAATCAGAATTCCTGATCCAAATACGATCAAACCTCTTTTAAGACGATGATGCCCCAACGACCAGCAGAAGCCGGACAAGAGAATAAACGTCCAGCAGATGCTCTGCTGCCATATATATCCTCCAAGACCACTATATCCAGGGATCTTCTTTCCAAACAGAAACACCAGATCCCAACAGGTATGATAGAGCATCATGCTTAATAAGGTGATTCCCCGGATCGTGTCAAGTCCCGCAAGACGCCTTGCTTTCTGCTTTTGTACTTTACACTGCTGTATTTTCTGTACCTGCATTTTCTGACTTTGTATTTCCTCTTCCCGTATTTTCTGTGTCTGCATTGTGTGTGTCTGCGTTTTGAGGCTTTGTATTTTCTTTTCCTGTATTTTCTGCGTCTGCATTATGTGTGTCTGCATTTTGAGGCTTTGTATTTTCTTTTCCTGTGTTTTCTGCGTCTGAATTTTGGGATCTTGATCTTTTGCCTGTAGTGCATTTATTTTATTTGTGTCTGCTTCCATCATTTTCTGCTATCCCCTTTTTCATGATCCTATTGGACATATTGAGGTTTGTTTTCACATTTATATCCAATAATTCCCTGATTTATGGACATCATCTCTTCATTTACTCTGTTTATGTCCAATTTACCTCAAAATAAGCCCCTATCGCAATGTTATTCTCTTAATTTTGGACATAAATTAATTTTGACACAGTAATATGTCCAAATTCAGAGTAATTGCATTTACAAGACAGTTGCATAGTCTGAAAGTAAGTATCTGGCTACAAGTTTTGGATGCAAGTGTCTGGATGCAAGTTCTGGCTACAAGCTCTGGATACAAGTTCTGACTACTAGTATCTGGATGCAAGCTCTGACTACTAGTATCTGGATGCAAGTTCTGACTGCTAGTATCTGGATGCAAGTTTCTGGATGCAAGTATCTAGATGCAAGTTCTGGCTACAAGCTCTGGATGCAAGTTCTGGCTGCAAGTTCTGGATGCAAGTGTCTGGATGCAAGTTCTGACTGCAAGTCCTGGATGCAAGTTTCTGACTACAAGTTCTGGATGCAAGTGTCTGGATGCAAGTTCTGACTGCAAGTCCTGGATGCAAGTTTCTGACTACAAGTTCTGACTGCAAGTTCTGGATGCAAATTCTGGCTCCTGATATGTGAATATGTCGTTACAGTTCTTACGCAGCCAGATACTTGTGTTGTCAGGCTGCGTAAGAACATGATTTAAGCAGAGCATTTAGCGAGGTTATTTCAAGCTTAGTGCGAACCATACAGGTTCACTTGGCAAACCGAAGGTGAGTCTGGTGGAGCTTATTCAGGAGTGAGCAAAGCAGTGTTAACAGTAACAGATCGATATATACATAGAAAAAAATTTCCTATATAATGATGTATGAGAATTGCGGGAGCTGCTTTGCAGCGGAGCAATTCGTGGATATCAATTTAAGGACAAAATACCTTTTGCCCACAGCATCATAGTGATATGAGTAGCAAAATATTGTTTTGACCACAACATCATAATGATATAAGTAGCAAAATATAGTTTTGCCCACAGCATCATAATGATATGAGTAGCAAAATATAGTTTTGCCCACAGCATCATAGTGATATAAGTAGCAAAATATAGTTTCGCCCCAACATCATAGTGATATGAGTGTCCCAAAAATTTTCCACTTATTGATGTATCATTTCATCCTGTCAGCCAGACAGAAAAGAGGTCTCATAATGCGTATTGATAAATTTTTAAGTAATGCCGGTGCCGGTTCCCGCAGCCAGGTCAAAACAGATCTGAAGAAAGGGCTTGTTCTCGTAAACGGACAGGCAGTTCGAAGTGCTGATTTTCAGGTGGATCCGGCAGCAGATACCATCATCTTTAAAGGAAAGGAGCTTTGCCTTCCTGGTAACCGCTACTATATGCTGAATAAGCCTATGGGCTGTGTCAGTGCCACAGAAGATCCCAGGGAACAGACCGTTCTGGACCTGTTTCCTGCCAAGCTTCGTAAGGATTTATTTCCGGTAGGGCGGCTTGACAAGGATACGGAGGGATTGCTCCTTCTTACAACTGATGGAGCCTTATCCCATCAGTTGATTTCCCCGAAAAAGGAAATTTACAAGACCTATCTTGTCACCTGCGAAAAATCCGTAACGAAAGAAGACCTTCTTCGCCTGGAAACAGGTGTCAACATCGGGGAAGCTGCACTTACCCTTCCTGCAAAAGCAGAAGCAACCGACGATGGCCATGTCATCTATCTCTCTATCTGTGAGGGCAGATTCCATCAGGTAAAGCGTATGCTTCAGGCAACCTGCAATAAAGTCACCCGGCTCAAACGCGTATCCTTTGGACCTTTATCTTTGGATACCTCACTTAAGCCGGGTGCATATCGTGTCTTATCAGAAGACGAGGTTGCTCTTTTACGCAATGCTTCCTCAAAATAAACTATGATTCATAGCATCTATCTGGAATATTTCAAAATGTACAGACTCTCTGTATAAAACCGGCTATCGCTCTTCACGGAAATAAGCCAGTCCCAGACTTGCAGGCGGCTGATTTTCGCGCTTACTGCGCATGCTGGTAATAATCAGTACAAGTAATGTTACTACATAGGGAATCATCTTATATAATTCCTGATTTTCCATATGGTCCATACCGGTAGGCAGATACAGGTACAGGATGTATAACCCACCAAACAGGAAGGATGCAAGAACGCTTACATTCGGTCTCCAGATGGTGAAAATAACCAATGCTATGGCCAGCCAGCCCCTGTCACCAAACGCATCATTCGACCATACACCGCATGCATAATCCATAACGTAATACAGACCGCCAAGTCCTGCTATCATACATCCGATACAGGTTGCCATATACTTATACTTTGTTACATTAATACCGGCTGCATCCGCGGTATTCGGCCCTTCACCTACCGCACGCAAATGAAGTCCAACACGTGTCCGGTTCAGCACATAAGAAGCGACAAACGCAATAATTATAGCCAGGTATGCCAAAAATCCATAAGACAAAAACAGTTTTCCAAACCAGCCAAGCTTTCCCGCAAAAGGAAGGGACTTACTGAAATAGCTGCTTGTTGTAGTAAGTGCAATAGACGGAACATCACTGGCTACCAGCTTGATCAGAGAACCGCCGAAGAAATTACCGAAGCCTACACCAAAGGTTGTCATTGCAAGACCGGTTACGTTCTGGTTTGCTCTTAAGGTTACGGTAAGGAAACAGTAAAGCAGTCCCATGAGCAGAGAACCGGCCAGACAGCAAAGCATCGGGATCAGAATAATCAGTACCGGATTTGCCGCAGAGGGATCTGTCAGGGATCTCTCATAAATAAAGGATCCTATTACACCGCTGATACCGCCAACATACATAACACCGGGGATTCCTAGATTTAAATTACCGGACTTTTCGGTAATGATTTCACCGGTACTTCCGTACAAAAGAGGAATACCCTGTACGATTGCCCTGGGAATAAATGCAAGTAAAAAGCTCCACATGATTACTGCTCCTCCTTTTCTGTTTTCTTACGGAACTGAAGCCGGTAGGTAATAAAGAATTCACATCCGATGATAAAGAACAGGATAATTCCTGTCAGAATATCGGAATAGGAATGATTCAGTCCAAAGTTTGTTGATATTTCACTGGCGCCACGATCCATGAATACAATCAGCAGACTGGAGAAGATCATGGTAAACGGATTAAATTTGGACATCCAGGATACCAGTACGGCCGTAAAGCCCTGTCCTCCTGCAATGGTGGTCGTTACGGTATGGTTAATTCCACCTACCAGCAAAAGACCAACCAGACCACAGATTGCACCGGATAAAATCATAGTACGGATAATTACCTTTTCTACCTTAATACCAACATATTTCGCAGTGTTTTCACTTTCACCAACGACACAGATCTCATATCCATGCTTGCTGTACCATAGATAAATATGCATAAACACGGTTACAATAACCGCAACCACAATAGGAAGCAGATATTTCGAACCGAACAGCTGCGGAAGCCAGCCAACGTTTGTATTCTGATTAATAATACCAATCTTGCCGGAGCCCTTCGGTACCTCCCAGACAATTGTAAAGAAGGCAACAAGCTGTGTTGCAATATAATTCATCATCAGTGTAAAGAGAGTTTCATTCGTATTCCATTTTGCCTTAAAAAATGCCGGAAGGAAGCCCCAGCAGGCACCTGCCAGAATACTGGCCACGATCATGCATAAGATTACCACACCGTTTGGCAGCTTATTTCCGAGGCAGATCATACAGGCTGCGGATGCAAGTCCTCCAACCAGTACCTGTCCTTCCCCACCAATATTCCAGAACTTCATCTTAAAGGCCGGGGTCAGTGCCAGTGAAATCAGCAACAGAATGGAGACATTCTGAAAGGTAATCCACGTCTTACGGACAGAACCGAATGCACCGGTAAAGATCGAACGGTATACCTCAATCGGATTAATACCGGTTGTGATCGTTGTAATAATTCCGCATAGAATCAATGCAAGAAGAATAGCCAGTGCCCTGATTCCAAGCGCCTGATGCAATGGCAGGGTATCCCGCTTTACAATATGAAAAAGAGGTTCTTTATTCTTCTCCTTCATGGTTCTTTTCACCTCCCACTCTGGTCATCATCATTCCGACCGTATTTTTATCTGTTGTTCTGGCATCTACAATGCCACTGACCTGTCCGCCGCAAAGCACCAGGATTTTATCAGATAATTCCAACAGCACATCCAGATCCTCCCCGACAAAGATTACGGCAACACCTTTCTTCTTTTGCTGGTTTAACAGATCATAAATCGTATAGGAAGAATTAATATCAAGTCCGCGTACTGCATATGCCGTTAATAATACGGTAGGGGCAGATGCAATTTCACGTCCAACCAGCACCTTTTGTACATTACCTCCGGATAACCGCCGTACCGGTGTTGAAATCCCCGGAGTTACCACCTCAAGACTCTCAACAACATCATTCGCCAGCTGCCTGGGCTGCTTCCGGTCTGTAAATGGAGAATGTCCCTGCCGGAAGGAACGGAGCATCATATTATCTGCCAGATCCATATTTCCTACCAGTCCCATTCCAAGACGATCCTCCGGAACGAAAGAAAGGGAAACTCCTAATTCTGCAATCTTCTTCGGATCCATACCGATCAGCATTTCCCTGGAACCATCATCCTCTACATAAGCAATGGTTCCGGCTTCCGTAACCTGAAGTCCGGCAATCGCTTCTAAAAGCTCCTTCTGTCCACAGCCTGAAATTCCGGCAATACCAAGAATTTCTCCACTGTTCGCAGTAAAGGAAACATCCTGCAGCTTCACAACACCCTCTTCATTACGGACTGTCAGGCCTTCCACCTCAATACGGGGTTTAGGATTCACCGGATCAGGCCTGTCTATATTTAACGTTACCGTATGACCAACCATCATGTTCGTCATTTCCGTTACATTTGTATCCTTTGTTTTCATACAGCCGATATACTGTCCGCTTCGCAGAACAGCCACACGGTCTGAAAGCGATTCTACTTCATGCATCTTATGGGTAATAATGACAATCGCTTTTCCATCATCACGCATCTTCCGAAGAACACGGAACAGCTTTTCCGTTTCCTGCGGAGTTAAAACAGCTGTAGGCTCATCCAGAATCAGGATGTCCGCACCACGATACAATACCTTAACAATTTCTACGGTCTGCTTCTGCGAAACCGACATATCGTAAATCTTCTGCTTTGGATCTACCTCAAAGCCATATTTCTGACAAATTTCTTCCACCTTTTTAGTGGCTTCTTTTAAATTCAATTTACCGGGGAGTCCGAGAATAATGTTTTCCGTTGCCGACAACACATCGATCAGTTTGAAATGCTGGTGCACCATACCAATACCCAGATCAAAGGCATCCTTGGGTGACCTGATTACCTCTTCCTTTCCATTGATAAAGATCTGACCTTCATCCGGAAAATAAATTCCGGAAAGCATATTCATCAATGTGGTTTTACCACTACCATTTTCTCCAAGCAGCGATAAAATTTCACCCTTATAAATATCCAGATTCACCTTATCATTTGCAATTACGGATCCAAAGGTCTTCGTAACATTTCGCATTGAAACTGCTGCGGTTTTGGTTTCCATTATCTGTCTCCCTTCAACTTAAGTAAGCATTAAGTGTTTAAAAAGCGGCGCGGCGAAATTCGCTGCGCCGCTTTTGGCATTATTTGTTCTGTCAAAAAACCGACTAAATTGTAAATTACCTTCTATGGAATTAGAATGCGGTATCCAACAGGGTAATTCCATCGATCTGTACGTTGAAGTACGGAGCGGAACGGAACTGGATATCGGATTCATGGAAGTATCCATCGAGAACTACTTCATGATCCGGAGTATAATCCGGGTCGGTATCTACATCAGCCTCAAAGCTGCTTAATTCAGCACCCTCTACGGTGAAGGTTGTAATATCAAATACGTGTACCTTACCTGCAATCAGATCAGCCTTAGCTGCATCAATTGCTTCCTGGGTTCCTGCTGCAACAGAAGAGCCAAGCTCTGTAAGCTCAACAGATCCTGTATCAAGAGAGCCAACCCAGTCAGTATCAATTGCATTACCGGCTGCTACACAGTTGATGGCATATTCGAAGTAAGGCTCCCAGTTGATCTTGGAGGATACAAGGAAGGTATTCGGACATGCACTTGCGGTGCTGCCGTTATAAGATACATTAGGAACACCTGCTGTCTCACATGCGGTAGGAGCACCCATGGAGTCTGCATGCTGGCTGATTAATACACAGCCATCCTCAATCAGCTTATTAGCGCCTTCCTTCTCAGCAGTCTCATCATACCAGGAACCGGTAAAGGTTACTTCCATGGTAACGGAAGGACATACGGAGCGGGCACCTAAATAGAAGGAGGTATATCCGGAAATAACCTCTGCATAGGTAAATGCACCAACATAACCCATCTTAGCCTGATCAGCAGTGATGTCACCATTGTCAATCATCTCATTTAACTTCATACCTGCAACGATACCTGCAAGATAACGTCCATCATAAATGGAAGCAAATGCATTGTGGAAATTGGAAAGGTTCTCTGTATGAGCCTTGGTTCCGGTTGCATGGCTGAACTGTACATCAGGGTATTCCTTGGCAGCCTCAATCATATAATCCTCATGTCCGAAGCTGTCTGCAAAAATAAAGTTACATCCTGCATCTGCAAGCTCACAGGCTGCATCATAGCATTCCTGTCCTTCAGGAATATTGGTCTTAATTAAATATTCAATACCAAGCTTCTCACAAGCTTCCTTGGCAGCATTTAAAAAGTTCAGGTCATAGGTAGAATTCTCATCATGTAAGAAGATAAATCCGGCCTTAACACCTGTTACCTGTGCCGCATCTTCTGTAGCTTCCTCTGCATCTGCAGTCTCCTCAACTGCTGCATCATCAGCTGCTGCTTCATCGGTTGCTTCTGTGGTTGCTTCTGTGGCTGCTTCGGTTCCGGTAGTGGCATTCGTATCTGTGGAAGATGCACATCCAGCGAGAGTAGCGATTGCCAGAGCCATAACGGTAAGCAGACTTACGACTTTCTTTCTCATAATTTCTCCTCCTGTGTGTTCCCGTTTACCGGGTGGTTTAAACAATAGCAGTATAGGCATTCTGAACTGCCATTGTCAAGCGATTTTCCAAAAAACATGATAAAAACTAACGAAAAACGATTTCACCGGTCGCTGCATCCATACTCTCTACAATGGCAAGGGACTCAACACGCACTCCCTTCTCACGGATCAGGTCACCACCCTTTTGGAATCCCTTCTCCACTGCAATGCCGATTCCCTCGACCGTGGCACCTGCATCCTCCACAATCTGTAAAAGTCCCTCAAGCGCACATCCATTTGCCAGGAAATCATCAATAATCAAGATATGATCCTCCGGCTTAATAAACTTCTTTGATACAATCACATCATAGATTTTTTTGTGGGTAAAGGACTGGATCTTCGTAGAATATACTTCTCCGTCAATGTTTAATGACTGCGTCTTCTTCGCAAAAACAACGGGAACATGAAAATGCTGGGCTGCCACGCACGCAATCCCGATACCGGAAGCCTCAACGGTTAAAATCTTTGTAACCGGACGGTCTGCAAAGAGCCGTGCCCATTCCTTTCCCATCTCATTAAACAGCTCAATGTCCATCTGATGATTTAAAAAAGAATCTACCTTTAATACATTGCCTTCTTTTACTACTCCGTCCTCACGGATGCGTTCTTCCAGTAATTTCATGCCTGTGCAGTCTCCTCTTATGATCATTTCCCGATTTCTTTAAACGGGATGCTTCTATTATAAATAGGTCACAGATACTTTTTCAAGTCACGATTTACGAAAAACGACCTTCTGTTGTAAATAATAGCTTGCAAAAAATAAAACAGTATCTACCACGATCTTCACCACTGCCTCCGGAAGCAGCGGAAGCAGCAGTACTCCACCGGTACAAAGCAATGCACTCATGGTCATCTGCACAACCGCAAGCAATGCATATTCCAGTGCTGCTTTACAGGGATTTTCCCTGCTTTTGAATACCACCTTATAATTAACCGCATAATTGTATGTTGCAGAAACGATCCTGGCAAGCACCGTGCATAATGCAACATAACCGGCCACACGGTTACGCAGGAAATGACACAGAATCGTAAACAGCAGCAAATCAATGATGCTCGAAGAAAACGATGCCAGGGAATATTTGAGAAATCTCTTTCCCAGGATAGCATAAATTTTCGCCGAATCCGAAACCGTCCGGAAATGGGTCTGATGATTCTCTTTGGAATCATAAATGGTCTCAATCGGGAGCTCAAGAATCGGATAATTGGCAGATGCATCCAGCAGCATCTGCATTTCGAACTCGAACCGGTCATAGGAAACGCCAAGCATTTCCTTCATAAGACCAAGTGGAATTCCTCTTAAGCCCGTCTGGGTATCATGAACCTTCGTACCGGCAATATAAGAAAATACAGACATCGTGATCGTATTTCCAAAGCGGCTCTTCCACGGAATATCGTCTCCATCAAAGGTGCGCATGCCAAGAATCAGGGATTCCGGATGCTTATCAAGTCCCTGCGCAATGCTCTTAATCGCAGCTGCACTGTGCTGTCCGTCCGAATCTGCGGTCACACAGCCGGCTGCATCCGGGAAATGCTCTAAAACATAGGCAAATGCTGTTTTCAAGGCCCGTCCCTTTCCAAGGTTTACCTCATGGGAGAGAAGGATCAGCTTTTCCTGAAGCAGCTCCTTTGCCCGGTCAAAAAATGTCTGATATGCCGGACTGCTTCCATCATTTACCAGTAAAACCGGTCCGAACGGATAATCCCTCAAGGTATTCAATAATTGTAAAAGTCGTTCATCCGGTTCATAGGATGGAATAATCAATGGGATCATACCCTGTTCACCTTTCACCTTTCATTTATCCCCCAATAAAGGATACCAAAACCTTTAGTATTCCCGCAAGCAGCATCACCTGAATAGGATTCATATGCTTTTTCTGCAGCAGAAAGACACAGAGTCCGAAGATTACGATCAGGCTCCACTTCGTTCCTGCCAGGGTAATCACTGCATCATTTCCCCAGAATGCTGTTATCAGAATCGAAATTCCGGCAGAGGCAATCATTGCCACAATACATGGACGGAGCGTCATTAATACACTCTGGAACAGATTAAGACTCCGGTATTTCAGGTAGAGCTTTGCAATCATCGTAACAATAATACAGGAGGGAAGAATACTCCCTGCGGTTGCCACGAAAGCCCCGCCGACACCTGCGATCCGCAATCCGATAAATGTAGCGGAATTTACGACAATCGGCCCCGGCGTCATCTGGGAAATCGTAATCAGATCTGTAAATTCAGACATCGTGAGCCACGGATGCTGTATGACAACCTGCTCCTTAATCAGCGGAAGCACTGCATAACCGCCACCGAAGCCAAACAAGCCCATCTGTAAGAAGCTTAAGAAGAGTTCAAGATAAATCATCCCCATGCCTCCTCTTCTTTATCAGTCCGCGGATAAGCCCTATGAAACCACCTGCAAGAATCAGATAAACCACATTAATCTGTAGAAAAGCTGATAATACAAAGCTTACCAGCATAATTGTGATGGAAAGCCGGTTTTTACCATGTACAATTCCCGCTCCCATCTCATAGGTCACACAGGTAATTACGGCTCCAACACCTGCCTGCATTCCCTCCAGCATCTGACTGACAAAATAATTGTCCCGGAAAGCCTCATAACAGACGGAAACAATAGAAATAATGATAAAGGGAGGAAGGATCGTCCCCAGAATGGAAACCAGTGCACCAGTTAATCCGGCCAGCTTATAACCGACAACAATCGCTCCGTTTACCGCCATCGGTCCCGGTGCAGACTGCGCAATGGCAATCAGATCCAGCATTTCCTCTTCCTTAATCCACCCGCATTCATCAACAAACTTTTTCTTCATCAGGGAAACAATGACATATCCCCCTCCGAAGGTAAAGGCACTTAAATACAGTGTAGACAGAAATAATTTTAACAACACTTTATTTCTGGATTCCATAGAATTCCTTCCCCGCATCGTTTTTATTTATTTGTTTTAATTTATTTTACTTATTCTTTCTCAACAATCATCTGGCATACCTTCATCGCTTCCAGTGCCTGTAAATGGCTTTCCCTGGTAACGCCTGCACAGCAGGATGCATCCACATGAATCGGAAGCTCCGGGAAGAATGCTTTCAGAACCATCGCATTCGAAATCACACAGATATCCGTACACAGGCCAACAAGGGTAATACTTTCAATTGCTTCCTGATCAGAAAGAATGCGGATCCTTTCCGGTAACCGGCTGCTGCCAAAGGTTTCTTTTATAATCGGCTCCGTAGAGATCAGATCTGCGATTTCTTTGCGGATCTGCCAGCCTTCGGTATTTACGATACAATGCGGAACCGGAAGGTTCTTTCCTTCCTGTGTCGTCAGGTAATTCTCATAATGGGTATCCTGCGTGGCAAGCACCGTCCCATCGAATCCCTTAATCTTCGCTATCACCTTCGGAACAATCGCAGCTGCTTCTGCCGTTCCCAATGCTCCGTCAATAAAATCATTCTGCATATCAATGACAATCAGTAATTTCATTTAATTATACCTCCCCCAATCTTCCTTTTCCCTGAAATAAGTCCCTGTCATTACCGTTCCGGCTATTATTTTCTATCATAGCATGAAAGAATCTGATGCGTAAAGTAGTCTTGACAATTGTATCTTCAAAGAACAGAATATACTGTAACAGTTCAGCCATTCAGAAATGATTGTGCAAGATGACCGTGGGAGCTTGCTCATTAAGGGCAGCTTATACAAGCATTTCTGCATGGTTGAACTGTTACAATATACTTAATTTGATAACATGTCTGAGGTGAAATAAGATGAAAACAGGATTAATTTTAGAGGGAGGGGCCATGCGCGGTCTCTTTTCTGCGGGAATCATGGATGTGATGATGGAAAACGGAATTGCCTATGATGGAGTAATCGGTGTTTCTGGCGATGCCGCATTTGGCTGTAATTATATTTCCGGACAGATCGGCCGTTCCATCCGCTACAACCTGAAATACTGTAAGGATAAGCGTTACGGTGGTCTTTATTCCCTGCTTACAACCGGTGACATCTATAATAAAGATTTCTGCTACAGTGAGATTCCTTTGAAGTACGATCCTTTTGACTTTGCAGCCTTCGAAAGCAGCCCGGCTGCATTTTATGTTGTGTGTACTGATGTAGAAACCGGTAAACCCGTTTATCACCGGTATACCGGGCGTAAGGATCATGGCTTTGACTGGATTCAGGCTTCTGCTTCCATGCCGCTTGTCTCCAGGATTGTAACTATTGACGGCCAGAAGCTCTTAGATGGCGGGGTAGCTGATTCCATTCCGGTCCGCCGGTTTGAACAGATGGGATTCAACCATAATGTCATTATTCTTACGCAGCCGAAGGATTACCGCAAAAGCCCAAACAGCCTGATGCCGCTCATCCGTCACAAATACAGGGCTTATCCGGAATTTATCAAAACAAATGAAAACCGGCACCTTGTTTATAATGATACCCTGGATTATATTTTTGAGAAAGAAAAAGAAGGCTCCGTCTTTGTCTTTCGACCAGACGAAGCCCTCCCTGTCAGCCGTGTGGAAAAGGATCCTGTAAAACTACAGGCAACCTATGACCTTGGCCGCAAAGCCGGTGAAGAAAAGCTTGCAGACTTAAAAGCATTCCTTACATAACCCGGCGTCTGTGTCTGAGCCATAGCATAAACAGTACAAAACCTCCTGTAAGAGCTGCACAGAGGGAGATTCCTATCCATCCCGGCACTCTGCTCCTGTCTGTCTGCGGAGGATTCATCTCCTCCGGTGTTATCCAGCCCATCTGCCCATTTGGGGTCATACCCTGCACCAGCTTATACTTATCAATGAAGCGATGAAGCATGGCAGCAATCTCCGCTCTGGAAATCGGATCCTGCAAAGCGGACAGGACATCAGCTTCTTCCCGTATCAATCCATTGCTGACCGCCCACAGCACAGCCTTTCCTGCATCATCCATGGTACTGTCCATATCCTTCAGTTCATCCTGACTACCCTTAATACTTATATCGTAGCCCTTGTATTGCGCATAACGGTAGAACATGACTGCAAGCTGTTCCCAGGTGATGGGATCCCCGGGTCCGAAGCTGTCCTTGTTGTAACCGCTTAAAATGTCATTCTCTGCGATCCATGCAATGGCATCTGCGTACCGCGCCCCGTCTTCCACATCGGCAAAGCTGTTTTTAGCCTTCGATGCAGGGCTGCCCTCCATACGCCAGAGAATTTCTGCCATCCTGCCGCGCGTCTGCGTTTCATATGGGCCAAACTGTGTGCTGCTTATACCCTCCATCAATCCGTTTTCATAAACAAACATAACGTCATCATAAAACCAGTCGTCTTTGGAAACATCGGTAAACGGGTTATTTCCTTCTTCTGCCTCTTCGTCCGCAGCAGGCTGGTCACCGGTGATCGTCGTGGTATCGCGTTTGTCCTGCCACTCCCTTAACAGGATGCTGTCCTTTGGCGTCGTACGCCTGGTATTCTCTGCACCGGGTTTGATACCTGGAGCCGGTTCTGTACCGGGTGTCGCAGAAAACGGACTTGCAGGAGCTGTACCGGCTCCATTATTGGTGCCGGAATCCGTATGGGATGCAGATGCTGTGCCACTGTTTTCCGGCTGTGACGGGATTCCGGTGTTTTCATTCACCGGATCGGGAGCTGTCTGCCATGATATCATGGCAAGCTGTGGTGTGGAGCGGTTGTCTGCATCATCCTTAGCATAAAGGAATAAGGATCTGTCCGTCTCTCCCTCCGGCAGCGTTCCGGTAATGGCAAAGCTGCCATCACTTTCGGCATAGACGCTTCCACTGTCATATACGACCTCGCTTCCGGCCTCTGTCATTCCGGTAATGGTATACGCACCTGTGCTCCGGTTGGCGAAGAAGATCGGACTGGTGAGCGTGAGCACAGGATCTGTCTTATCCATATTCACCAGAAGGAACTCACTGGTTACATCCTTGCCCTTGATTCCACTCACGCAAAGCATCAGGCTTCCGGTAAAATCGGGGATCGTAAATGTATTATTTCCATCTCCCGTAAGCTTCTGATCTGTGTCCATCCGTGTGACCTGAATACGCTCTGCTTCCCCACAGGTCACGGTAAGGGAGTTGGTATTTCCTCCTACATAAGCCTGAAATACACCATTCGTATCCTTGGTGCAGTCAGCACCGTTTACAGCAAGTGAAATGTTAAGTGGTGTATATTTCGGCAGCTTTTCTTCGTTGGAGCTTGTTTCCGAACTGTAATACTTTCCCTTTCCTTTCTCTATCGTTTCTTGTTTGTAGGCGCGCACTCCGATCTTATAGTCCTTATCAGCGGTAAGATTTTCTGCGGGAGCAGAAGCAGCTTCACCCTCGCCGTTAAAGGAAACAGCACTTCCACCTACAGTCAGTGCCATATCGATGGTATTCTTGTCGGCACCAAGATCATAGCCAAAGCCCGTATCCTTCCAGTCTGTGCCATCCTTCTGATAGATGGTTACATGATAGCCGTCAGCACCGACAACCGGATCCCATTTGGCACACATAACCTCATTACCGATAAATTCCAGCGTAGCCGTCGAAGGAGCAGCAGGCTGCATGGTATTCGTATAAGAGATCGACGCACTAAACTTCTGATGATCAATAGCTGCAAGTGTAGTCACCTTTTCTCCGCCCTCAAGAGTAAATTCCTTTTCTGTCATCAGGAACGATGTTGCATAATAATTACCCGTAGGCAGAAGCTCGCCGCTATCAGGAAGGCTGACGGAGAGATTATCCGTGTCTGTTACGGTCTGTTCGTCCACCAGATAGGCAGCATCACCCTCGGTGCTTCCCAGATAGGTACGCAGCACATAGGTTTTTCCGTTTTCGGGATACTTCACCTTGCCGGTAAGGTTATTAGTGTTCTGTGTCAGCTCCAGCTTTTCAAACGGTTCAACTGTAAACCCTTCTTCATCGGAAAAGCTCAGTGTACCAGTGTTAACCGAATATGTACCGCCTTCCTTCAGACGAAGGAGTACCAGGCGATAGTAGTTGCCATCATCTACCGTCTTCTTCATATCACCTGTGCTTGCCGCATTAATGTCTGCTGCAGGATCAATTCTTCCGTCCTCTCCTACCCAGTTGACACGGAGATCTGTGCTATCCTTCTGAACCTTCAGATCCTGTTTGATCTCCTCCTCCATGATGTTGTTGTCAAATGCCAGCAGAATATACGGTGTTTCATCTGCACCGGCATTCACTGTGATCTCTTTCGTTACAGCTCCTCCTCTGTTTCCAAGAACAACCGGCTCTTCCGTCTGCAGAGCTCCGGTTTTCTCATCGTCTTCCGACAAAGCACCCTCTGCAGAACCGGTTGTCCCGGTATTCTCCTGTGATGTACCCTGGGCTGTTCCGCTTCCTTCAGTATTCCCCTGCGGTGTGCCCTGGGTGGAACCACTACCCCCTGCATTCTCCTGTGATGTGCTCTGGGGTGTTCCGCCACCTTCGGTATTCTCCTGTGGTGTGCCCTGGGCTGTTCCGCCACCTTCGGTATTCTCCTGTGATGTGCTCTGGGGTGTTCCGCCACCTTCGGTATTCTCTTGTGATGTGCCCTGGGCTGTTCCGCCACCTTCAATATTCGCCTGTGATGTACTTATTACAGGAACAGCTGCTTCATTATTTGCCTGCAATGCTCTCATTACAGGAGCGGCTGCCTCGGTATTCTCCTGTGGTGCACTCTGCACAGAAACAGTCACCGCATTATTTTCCTGCGGAAGACTCTGTCCAGAAACCGTACTTTCACTGCTTTCCTGTTCTCCGGACGTGCCCTGACCGGTTCCGCTTCCTTCACCGCTTCCCTGTTCTCCGGACGTACCCTGACCAGTTCCGCTTCCTTCACCGCTTCCCTGTTCTCCGGACGTACCCTGCTCAGTTCCGGTTCCTTCACCGCTTCCCTGTTCTCCGGACGTGCCCTGACCGGTTCCGCTTCCTTCACCGCTTCCCTGTTCTTCGGACGTGCCCTGCTCAGTTCCGGTTCCTTCGCTGCTTTCCTGTCCTTCGGGCGTGCCCTGACCAGTTCCGGTGTCCTCGCCGGCCTCCTCTTCATCCTCTATGGGAAGGCTGCGCAGCAAGTCAGGCTCCTCACTCATCAAAGAAACACTCTGTACCACCGGTGTCACGCCATGGTCTTCCCAATTCCACTTCGGCAGCTTTCGCAGACCCCTTATTTCAATATCCCAGCCGCCGCCCTGTTTGAAGTTGGTCTTCACAATCTGAGGCACCAGCACCCATACCCGCGCATCGACGATGACCGCATCTACTCCTGCCATTGCGCCGAGATAAATATCAACATTCTTAAATGCCTCCTTCATACTTTCGTTGACGGTGGTTCCCCGGATGGGAACGGTCGTCTGCCCACCCATGATGAGGTTGATATCCGTTGAGGCCAGTTTAAAGCCACCAATCAAATTAATCTTTTTAGGGATCTGCACAGCTCCCTTGACAATGCCATTGGCGCCGATGCCAAGATAGAGGTTATCCTTTGCCTTGTTCACACCACCAAAGGCACCCATTTCCATGGAGGTATTCAGAACCAATATATCAATTTCCGTACTGGGCAGCGCAGCTTCCAGCTCCTCGGAGCCGGAAAAATAGAAGCCCTGATATTCCACACCCTTATAGTTCCGTTTCTGTCCGTTAACCTTCAGGGAATAGCCAAAGCTTTTAATGACTTTGACATTCGGACTACCCACAAGTCCCACTTCGGATGCCTTCAGTGTGAACTCGCTGGGACCAATGATCACATCTCCCTTTCCTTCGACGAGGTGGAGATAGGTACCCTTCAGCGTACCCCGCAGCTTAATGGGCGGAATGCCATGATAGTTGCCGTTCACTGTGGCAGCCAGACCCTTGAAGCCTGCTCCGCCACCGTTGAGCTGTCCCACAGGCACCGGCGGAATCAGTACAATACCCGGGCTGGAAGCAACATAGAAGTACAGTTCATCAGGGATCAGTACACCGTTATTGGCTCGTTCCAGTGCCAGATTCGCTTCAGTTTCAAAGAGATCAAAAACATTCAGCTCCAGCTCAAAGGCATATCGTTCCTCGCCTTCAAAGGTGTTGACCTCGCCCTTAACCTTGGCAAGCTCCAGCGCCAACATGGTGGCTGTGCAAAGCTGCCTGTGGCATGTACGCCATTCAGCTGGAATCCATAGGTTTTTTTGCCGTTCACATTCTTTTCCTTCAGTCCGTAGCCCAGCTTTTCCAGAGAAAATTCTGCGCCGTCAAGGACGGTCCTGAACCCGATATTACCACTGAATATAAGGTTCCCCGAAGCATCGGCAGCAGCCTTTTCAAGCTTTACCTTAGTGTAGGGAATGTCCACATAAATAAGAGCATCGTTCTTTTCGGGAACGATGTCAAACACAAAGCCCTCCTTCTTAAGAGAGATACTCAGACTGTCGTTTGCACCGCTTTTGGGCTGGTAAAACTTGAAGGTCGGTGCACTGAGATGTACCCCGCTCTGTTCTACCGTTCCGTCGCTATGGATAATAAGCTTTCCGTTCCTTTGCCATGTTGCCGTGACAGAGGGTGAGAGCAATGCTGCTCCTCCTGTGAAGGTAAAGGAACTGCCGTCAGTACTTTCATAGTCACCATTGATAAGAGCAACCGGATTACCATATTGCTTTTTCAGCTCTGCAAGTGCCGTATCATCCGCAACATACTTCACCGTTACGCCGCTGCCGCCGGAAAAGACAGCCAGCCGTTTGGCGGTAATGGAGGTATCGACTTTATCCGGCTCTGTGGGAAGATTTTCCGACTTGTCCACCAGATCACGATAGCCCCAAAGAAAGTGCATTGCATCCTCATCAATATTTTCCTTCTCAAAGGCCATACCAGTGTTGCTTTTGCACAGCACGGATGTGGTTTGCGGCTTTCCGTTTGGCTGTACATCTGCGAACGGCGGTAAATTGACTTTGATCCGCTCTCCCGCGGTGGAGGTAATGTCCTTTGCGTAGTACTCCGACAATCCTACAAAGGGGTTTGCCCAGCTGTAACCGTCCACGTAGGCCTCTGTGATGTATACGCCATCCAGGTCACCCGACTGGTAATAGCCCTTGGGCACAGTCCGCGTATGAATATCTTTCACGGGTGCGGTGAGGGTGACGCTTTCAGAGGTAATCGTCAGATTTTCCCCCTCCGGCACGGTAATACGCCTCAATTTCACCGCGGGACCATTCTGCGTTTCGAGATTGGCATTATGACCCATCGCCGTAAAGCCACTCAGGGTATAGCCCCATGTAAAAAGCGGGTCACCCCACAAAGTCCCGGAAGTTATATTATTGATGAATACGTCGCTGACCGTTGTCAGCACGCCCCATGTGGCCTGACCGGAGCCGGACGTATCATCCTTGAGCTGTACAAGCTCGTAGTAGGCTGTCACCATTGCGTCAACTTTCGTTCCCGCCCGCAGGGTATACGTTGCCTTAATGGCAGGAGCATTCCCCTGGGGTGTTTTTTTTACATATTCCGCCTGCTTCAGGAGCATATCCATGCTCTCAACACTCTCCACGCCATAGCGATAGGTCGTAATCGTACAGTACGGCGTCTGTCTGGTGAGCTCCCAACCCGCAGCCTCCGTGGGAGACGTCGTGAGATATGCGCCTCCGGACTTTCCATCCTGATGCAGTGTCACACGGATATAATCGTTCTGCAGCACAAGTGAGCCGTCCTGTTGTTTAAACTGCTGTACAGTTCCTCCGGCATCCTTTGCCGGATAAATACTTCCTGCAAATGCCATTGCCTCCGCAGGCAGCAGACCAACCAACAGACTGAGCATCATGCACATAGCCAATAGTGTTCTGATGAATCGTTTTTTCATTGGTTTGTTCCTTTCTGTTCCTTCATGCTGTATTCCTACACCGATTTTTCTGAAAATGTAGCCTAAAAAAAATCTTTACTTATACAGGTACATGAAAATGAAAAAACTCTCACCCCGAACATAAAATTTTTCAGGAAAATATAACCAAAAATTTGACCAAAATTTAGCAAGTTTTACTAAAAATTAAGAGCCGCCCAAAGGCAGCTCTCAGAAAATGTAAATATTCAGTCAGGAGAGAACACCAAAGGCGAACTTTCCTATAAAGAAATAAAGAGTTCGCCTGCGAACTCTTTGCGCGCGAGCGGTGTTGCAAAACAAAACCCTAACAACAGCTATCCGTTTTTAATCTTTTCTGCAAATACGAAAGGCTCTGTAAATATTCCTCATCCGAATGAAGATGCTCAATGATCATCGGCATGTCTGGATTTTCTGCTGTTGCAAGCTGTGCATATTTCTCCAGAGGTAATGTTCCTTCCCCACAGGCGCACTCCCTCAGCTGGAAGGCAAATTCATTCAATAAAAGAACATCCTTAATGTGGCAGCTTAATATCCTTCCCTTCAGCTTCGAAAAGCATTCTTCCATAAATTCTTCTGCGAAGAAATATCGCTGTGGACAATTTACCATATTAATAAGATCCATATGCACACCAAAAGCCTCTCTGTCTACATCCCCGATCAGACGGAGATATTCATCGGGACCTGTCGGAATCATCCAGGGCATTGGCTCAATACTGAACTTCGTATTCACAGGATTTGCTTCATCAATAATGTGCTGTATAGAATCAACTGCCATTTTCCACGTCTCTTTGGAAAAATTCCCGGGATATCCACCATCCCAGATCGGTCCATGCGGTGTACCAACGATATTCACACAGCATTTTGCACCAATCTTATCCGCCATTTTCAGCTGATTGATCGAATAAGCAACTGCCTCTTCCCGTTCCCTGTTATCCACAGCAAGAACATTTTTCCAAATGCCGACCTCGGCAATGATTAACCCTTCCTGTTCCGCAGCCTTCCGATAAGCATCAATGGTCTCCGGGGAAGCTTCACAGTTCACCGGAAACACAACGGATCCGCATCCGAGTTCTCTATGCTTCTTTGCCCACTGCTGCGGAGTTTCATGTGCCAAAGGAACAGACAATCCTATTTTCATAATGCATCCTCCATCTTTTGTAAAGATTAATTGCAGGTAACTATTCAGTGTCTTGGTAGCTACAATTTATTCTAAGCTCTGAACACCATCAGAAATGACGGTAATGAATCACCGAGGGATCAATCTCCTTTAAGGACTTTGCTCCGGTTCTTGCCATGACACTCATCAGCTCCCGGTTCATTTCATTCATACGGTTGGTAACACCTGCTGCACCATCCTTTAAGGGACCCATCAGTTCGCGTCCGACACACACTGCATCTGCGCCCAATGCCAGTGCCTTAAAGACATCCATGCCACTCTCAATCCCACAGTCTACGAAAACAGGGATCTGCCCATCTACTGCTTTTACAATTTCAGGCAGAATCATCAACGGAGGTACGGCATACTGCATAATTCCATGGTGATGGGAAACAAGAATTCCCGATACACCTGCCTTCACACATTTCTCAGCATCCTTCGCACTCAGCACGCCCTTTACAATAAATGGTACAGATGATGCTTTCACATAATTTTCCAGATCCGAAGCTGTCTTTGCATGCATCGGCAGACCACATACCACATCATACTCCCCATTTCCTGCAAAGCAGTGATCAATATCCATACCGACAGCAAATGCCCCATGCTCGGCAGCATGCCGGATCTTGTGATAAATCACTTCATCCTCTCTGTGCGGTTTAATGATTTTCACTGTTCTGGCTCCGGTTGCAAGAATCTGCTCCAGTTCATCATCTTCCCCCATACCAACCCAATGCACCGCTCCTGCATCCTTTGCACCCTTTCCAAACTCCGCCATGGCATTATCACAAATATCATGCAGATGGGAAAGTGCTGCTGTCATAATCGGGGTTTCAAATGTCTCTCCATATAATTCCATCTTTGTAGAAGGAAGATCGGAATCCCAATACCGGGTTTCTAACAATATGGAGTCAAAATAATCTCTCGTAATCTGATTGGAATCACTTTTGCTGCTCATACGCCTTCATCTCCTCTTTCGCCTTTTCCAGAACTGCAATCAGCTTATCACACCATGCATCAAATTCCGGATCTTCCACCTGACATTCCGGATGGGAAAGAACATAATCCACGGTATTCCGGATTCCCTGCTCCATACGGACATTCATGCACAGACCGGGAACTGCATTCTTCAGTTTCTTATTATCAAATACTACGGTATTCGCCTTATCACCAGTCAAGGCTCCTTCAAAATCATACGGGCCTGCTGCATCAAGATATGCAGATGAAACATAGTAAGGCTTGTATTCAACCTGCAGTGCATCCGCCACAGCCTGATAAATCTGATTCCAGGTCACAGACTGATCGCTTGTAATCTGGAATGCTTCGCCGATCGCCATTGGATTTCCCATTAAGCCTACAAATCCCTTGGCGAAATCGGAATTATGGGTAACGGTCCAAAGGGAGGTTCCATCCCCATGAACAATCACCGGTTTTCCCTCCAGCATTCTCTTTAAAACCTGAAAACTTCCTTTATCTCCATGAACTCCAATAGGAACATTTCTCTCATCGTATGTATGGCTCGGACGGATAATCGTAACCGGGAATCCATTTTCACGATACATTTTCATTAAAAACTCTTCACAGGCAATCTTATTTCTGGAATATTCCCAATGAGGATTGGAAAGCGTCGTTCCTTCTGTAATGCGATAATCCATAACCGGCTTATGATAAGCAGACGCAGAACTGATGTACATATACTGCTTCGTCTTTCCGGCAAATAACCGGTAATCCCGCTCCACCTGCTCCGGAACAAATCCGATAAAATCGCATACCACATCAAAATCCATTCCGGCTATCTTCTCAGCAACTTCCTGTTCCTTGCTGATATCGGCAACAATCTGTTTTGCCTGTCCATCCAATACATTCTTACGGCTTCCTCTATTAAGAAGATATAACTCCCAGCCTTGTTCTACCAAAAGTCTGGAAATCGCCATACTGATCGTTCCTGTTCCCCCAATAAAAAGTGCTCTCATGCCATTACCTCCTTGTCTTTGTGCTTATTTACCAGTTAATATCCGCCTGGCGGGCTCTTAAACTTGTTACCTTACCATCTTCTACAATAATCTGGTATCCATAGGTAGAATATTCATCCGGTCCATAGACATAGTAATAGGTGGATTTTCCGGATTCCGAGCTATCGTAATTGTAGTCAGCAATTGCGGCAAGAACTTCTTCCTCGCTGCTTCCAAAGGTAATGCCTCCCGGAAATACCATGGAGGAGTTGCTATTGGCTCCGAAATCATGTTCATCCAGTTCAATAATAAAACAATTTTCCAATACGGTCGCATATGGAGCAAAGTTCTTGACCGATACACGGATTCTCTGCTTATCCTTCATCAGCTCTGCCCTACCGGTGTCTCCGGCACCGATTACCATATCGCTGTTCTCTTCCTGTATTTCGAATCCGTTATCTGTAAATTCCTGAATCGGACAGGGAAACTGATAAAGTGCACCATCATACTCTAAAATATTGGAATAATAATCATCTCCAAGCTGTGTTGGTGACTTATATTCGCTGATCAGTTCCGGAACCTCTTCGCTCACCGAATTATCAAGACCTTCAAGCTCTATCATGTTCATCAGTTCAAGCTTTTCCATCACTCCGGAATCTTTATAAACATACAGGGTTACCTCACTGTAATAATCCGTTTCATAGGACATTTTATAATAAAGTTCCCCATCATACTCATCGGTAGGCTCCCCATAAGCCTTCAGGATATCTTCTCTTGCAGACTCCCCAAATGTAATTCCCTTCGAAAGTTCTATCTTCCAGTCACAGTTCCGCATCTGATAACCGTCCAGATCCAGTCCGCAGATCTGACCTTCCTCCGGTGCTATGGCATTTAAAGATAAATTTGCAATAGAAGTATAAATCGTAACACCGTCCTTCTGCCATGGTTCCGCATAAAGATATTCGTTCGCATATAACACTTCTGTCCGGTCACCGAGATATTCCCAGCCCAATGCCTCAAAATCATCAAACCACATCGGGAACTTATATACCTGTCCATCCATCGCAATCTGGAAATCATACAGATTATCGGACAGCTCTTCCGGCATTTCTACGGATGTCTTTTCACTCTGATCCTTTCCGGCAATTACCGTTTCCTCTGCATCTTCGTTTCCGGTCTCTTCTGACTCTTCCGATTCCAGAATTTCCTCTTCCTCCGGAAGCTGTGCTTCCACGGCCCAGTCCTGTGACTGCTCCGGTTCATAATCCTGCATCATTTTCATTGCTACACCATAAGCACTGCATCCACAGAGATTTAATGAAAGTCCTGCTGCCAGCAACGCTGCTACTGCCTTTTTCTTCATTTTACTTTTCTCCCTATAAAAATTTAGTTGTATTTCCGCTCCTTGATTGCAAGAACCGTAATAAAAATCACATCCATTGTAAAGAAGAACTGCATAATCGCAGAGATCACAAGCAACGCTTTACTGTGAAATCCACCTTTATAGGACCGGACAATGTAAGCCACTGAAAATGGTGCAGCCGCAAGCAGAATAAGCCAGCCATATATTCCAAGGATCAATGCCATCACAGGGCCGACGAACACCATAATTACAATCGGCGTAACCATTAACAGCAGGCAGAGAACAATCAGAAGTCCTCCAACCAGATAAAAGGGAATCAGCGCATACTTGATAATCGTGGAACATACCAGTAACTGCTTCCTCTCAATCTTACTCTTTGCTGCCAGAACCACAATTAAGTTTACGATTCCTAAAATAACCGGTAACCAGAATAGCCAGGATGTAACTTTATCTGCCGCGTCTGAGTCCGACATTATCAAAAATGCCACCGGTCCCAGATATGCTGACAATGCATATAAAATTGCCAACAGATAAATCACAGGAAACTTCTTTTTTTCCTCCATCTTTACCTCCACTCAAAGGTAACCATACCTATGATATAAATTGCCAGAATACATACCGGCACAACAACACCGAAAATCGGTTTCATCCATGGCTTAATCTTTAATCCCTTACCCTTATTTGCCTCTGCCATAAGGTTATCAAATCCCCAGCCGAAACGCTTGCTGGTACAGAACGACGAAATAATCATGGCTCCCAGCGGAAGAATATTGTTACTTACCAGAAAATCCCAAAAATCCAGCCAGGTAGAGGACGGTGTGAATGGATGGAAGTCCAATACACTGAATCCAAGCGCGGTTGTAAGGGAAAGCAGAAATACCACAATTCCACATACAAGACATCCTTTCTTTCTGGTCCATCCGGTCATCTCCCGCACACAGGCAAGAATATTTTCACATACGGTAAGCTCTGTCGAAAATGCTGCAAAAACCATGAACATAAAGAACAGGCTCCCCCAGACTCTTCCTCCCGGAATGTTCCGGAATACCGTTGCCATGGTATCGAACAGCAATGCAGGTCCTGCCGTTACCTCCAGTCCATATGCATAACAGGAAGGGAAAATGATCAGTCCCGACACAATCGCCACAAAGGTATCCAGTGCAATCACATGCACGCTTTCTCCCAAAAGGCTGCGGTCATCTCCCAGATAACTTCCGAAGATCGCCATACCGCCCATTCCGACAGACAGTGTGAAGAATGCCTGATTCATCGCCGCCACCACAATATTCGGTGTGATATCCGAAAAGTTCGGAACCAGATAAAATTTATATCCCTGTAATGCACCTTCATAGGTGCTGCTCTTGATTGCAAGCACTACCATAAGAATAATCAGAAGACACATCATATATTTCGTTACACGCTCCAGACCTCCCTGTAAATCAAAGGTCAGAATCACAAACCCGACGATAACCGCAACAGCAAGAAATCCAACATTGATCTGTGGATTGGAAATCATCTTTGCAAAACCCAGATCAGCAGCATCTCCTGTTACAAACTTCACAAAATAATAAATCAGCCAGCCGGTTACAACCGTATAAAAAGCCATGAGACATACATTCCCCAGCAATGCCACATAACCATGCAGATGCCACTTCTGTCCCTTTTTTTCGAGCTTATGATACATCCTCACAGGACTTGCCTGCGCTGCCCGTCCCATTGCAAATTCCATCGTCATCGCCGGCATTCCAAAAACAATCAGACAGAAAATATACAGTAAAACAAATGCTCCTCCTCCGTTTGTTCCAACCATCCATGGAAATTTCCACACATTTCCACAGCCTATCGCACAGCCGGCACTCAGCAGGATAAATCCTAATCTGCTGCCTAATCGTTCTCTTTCCATACCCCTGTATTCCCCTTCCATATATATTGGTGTCTGCTTTGCAGGATATTTGTTCGCTGATAGATGCCTGAAAAACAAATGTCTGCTCCGCAGCCGCTTGTTTTTCTTTGGCATCTATCATATGATACCATATTCCTTATATTGAAGTACAGAAAAACATCCATCACACTTCCATGTAACGGATGTTTCTAAAAATTAATTAAATATTTTAATTTTTATAGCTTTCCCCTGATACTGATCTCCCCGGAATTCAGCCGTTCTGTGCTGCCGTCCTCATACTGCACAATGAGCGCACAGGTATCATCCACCTCTAACGCAAGTGCCCTCCGGCTTCCGGACGGAGCGAGCACTGTGATTTCCTTTCCCACAACAAGGCTTCGTTCCTGATACTTCTTCACATAATCCTTTTTATCAAACTCCGCATAATAATTCATGAAATGATTTAAAAACCCTGCCACAAGAAGGTTTTTTCCATCATCCTTCTTCCGGTCAAAGATGGCTCCGGCAATATCTTTAATTTCCCCGGAAAATCCATCCTCCGGAAGATAGACATTAAATCCGATGCCGACCACCACATATTCCACGCTTCCGTTTTCCATACTGATGGAAGCCTCAGTCAGAATCCCACTGACCTTCCTACCGTCAATATAAATGTCATTCACCCATTTGATTCTGGGTGTCTGACCGGAAACCTCTTCTATCGTTTCACATGCTGCCACAGCTGCCATGGAAGTAAGATTTGTCAGTTCATTCGTTGCAATTTCCTTCGGACGGAGCAGAATACTCAAATAAATTCCGGTATCCACGGGAGAATAAAAGCTTCGTCCACGTCTTCCTCTTCCTTCGGTCTGCCCGTTTGCAATAATCACATAACCTTCCGATGTTTCTTCATTTGCCTTCTCCCGGAGCATGGTATTCGTGGAACTGACTTCCGGAAGAACCTGAATGGTAAGCTGCCGGTTCTGCGGATCCAGATATTTCTCAATGCCCTGCGCCGAAAGAATATCCGTATTCATCGAAAGCCGATATCCTTTATTCGGCACCGCATCAATCTCATATCCATCACTGCGCAGTGCATTGACTGCTTTCCATACTGCCGCACGGGACACCGACAACTGTGCTGCAATCTCTTCCCCCGAAAAATAAATGCCTTTATTTTCCTCAAACAGTGCAAGAATATTTTCCTTCGTGCTCAATTGCGTAACCCCTTTCTTTATATCCAATGAACATTCTTCTCTTTATACTGGTCACGAGGCTCCGGTTCCTCCGCCGGATGACCGATATAAACAATATTTAACGGAATCTGTTTGTTCGTAAGTCCCAGAATATCCGCTATTCTCTTCTCAGCATGCTTCTGTGGATGAACGCCGCACCACAGCGAACCAAGTCCCAGTTCTGTCGCTGCAAGCAGAATATTTTCTGTTGCGGCACTGCAGTCCTGAATCCAGTAGGAAGCGTACTGCATCGGAAGTGCCTTTGACAAATTTCCACATACCACAATGGCAGCGGGGGCTGTAATCTTTGAAAACTTCGCAGCTTCACGAAGCTTCTTCAGCACTTCCGGATCCGTCACCACATAAAAATCCCATGGTGTTCTGTTGCAGGCACTCGGCCCGGACATTGCTGCATGCAAAAGCTCATCAAGCTGTTCTTTCGAAACCGCATCTTCGGTATATTTGCGGATACTTCTTCTTTTCTGTAAAGCTTCTCTTACTTCCATAATTGCTACCTCGTTTCGGACAACTGTCTTTTTTCGTAACTGCTCAGTACCTTCACAGTTACGATGCAAAATCCATTCCAAATCGGCTTCGCCGATGGGATTTTGCATTACTGAATCATTATCTTACGGTCTCAGCAGTAAATGCTTCGACCTGTACTGAATAGTT
>Ga0129312_1000239_pt1 | contig 54777 bp, 51 predicted proteins | sample O827metagenome_FD_94434 | JGI IMG/M metagenome (GOLD analysis project Ga0129312, IMG submission 94434) | Orangutan group fecal microbial communities from Wisconsin, USA - O827 metagenome | ecosystem: Host-associated > Mammals > Digestive system > Large intestine > Fecal | place: USA: Wisconsin... | reverse complement strand
CTTTTCCCCGCATGCGCGGGGGTGATCCTATGATTAGGCCCGCTCTGGCTGTGCTGGTGGCCTTTTCCCCGCATGCGCGGGGGTGATCCCCGAATCGCAAAGCCTTTCCGCGAGCAATTCAACTTTTCCCCGCATGCGCGGGGGTGATCCTGAGCCTTACGACTTGGATAGCAACAAAATCACCTTTTCCCCGCATGCGCGGGGGTGATCCTCGGTAGCGGTCATCTTGTCGCGGTCAGTCTCACTTTTCCCCGCATGCGCGGGGGTGATCCTATCAGCGGCTGGCCCTTCGGACAAGCTGCGCACTTTTCCCCGCATGCGCGGGGGTGATCCTTTTGCCGCCTGCCAAGTCCTTTTTTTGCAGTGCTTTTCCCCGCATGCGCGGGGGTGATCCTCAAAAAACCGGCCTGTATCATCCGCATTTGCACTTTTCCCCGCATGCGCGGGGGTGATCCCCGCCACGCCGGAGACAATCCCAACATCCATTTCTTTTCCCCGCATGCGCGGGGGTGATCCTTATCCGCGAGGAAATCACAAACAAAGGCATGGCTTTTCCCCGCATGCGCGGGGGTGATCCAAAAGCAGAACTGAAAGCTATCGCCGACCGGTACTTTTCCCCGCATGCGCGGGGGTGATCCCCGTGTTGACGAGCTGGGCCGCTACTGCATCCTCTTTTCCCCGCATGCGCGGGGGTGATCCTACTACGATGCGTTGGACGCTGAAACGGTGCAGCTTTTCCCCGCATGCGCGGGGGTGATCCCAGTCATATCAATAGCATCGCCTTTTACAAACTCTTTTCCCCGCATGCGCGGGGGTGATCCCGGCTTTATGACGGCCGAAATCAGCCGTGCGAACTTTTCCCCGCATGCGCGGGGGTGATCCTGATAGATTGTAGCTCAGACGGAACCGCGGGAACTTTTCCCCGCATGCGCGGGGGTGATCCCAGCGACGGCACGATTACTGAGGACCCTTTTTACTATTCCCCGCATGCGCGGGGGTGATCCCGGCGAACTCACTTACTCCCGCTGCGGCAAGCTCTTTTCCCCGCATGCGCGGGGGTGATCCTGTTCAGCAGCTTAACGATTTTCGCAAGGCCGACTTTTCCCCGCATGCGCGGGGGTGATCCGGCGTGCGCGACCAGCCCGCCACCAATCTGGTGCTTTTCCCCGCATGCGCGGGGGTGATCCCTTCGCCGTTAAAAATAACCTTGCTGTTATAAGCTTTTCCCCCGTATACGCAGGGGTGACTCTTAGAGGTTGAACGCTCCAAAGGAAAGAAAGTATATCGTATGTGAATCTAATATGCTGCCATTTCGGCCGCCGTTCAAGCTTCCGCAAGTAATTACGTAAACAATTAATGCGATAACACCAATCAAATCCTCTCGAGGGGAATGCCAATGCAGCAAAGCCTTCCCTGTGCGTGCCTATCGTACCATATGTCCTATAAAATAAAGCAGAAAAGCCGCGGTGTGCAGACACCGCGGCTTTTGCTGTTTCGCGTCAATTCCTCCAATTGCAGCAAATTTTGAAAAGTTGCATCGCATATCCGACAATATGCATCCGGCGGCGAGAGTTTTGACATAAAGAAATCCGGACACGAGGCTTTCACAAGAAGCTGCGGAATCCGGATTCAAAAACCACATCACGAATGCAGAAAGGGAGACGAACCATGACGGAACGGAACAAATTTGATGCGAGCGAAGCGACCATGCAGGACAGCACCACCCAGACCATGATGGAGATCGATCTGGTGAACAAGGGCAGCGGCGTGACCTACGCCAAGGTTCCGGTGGTGGGAGGCAACACCATGGGCCAGCTGTTGGACGCGTATGCGCAGGATCTGGGAATCCGGAGGGACGCGGCCAAGCTGGTGTTTGTGAATAAGCGCACCGGTGTGGAAAGCTGCGATGAGAACGAGACGGTGGAGGGCATGGGGCTGATGAACGGCGATGTGCTGACCATTTCGGACGACGGCGGCGTGGCTTAATCATTTTCGGACAAACACCGCAAAACGAGGAAGGAATCGTACATGCTGAACTGGATTTGCATTGCAGCGGGGGCGATTCTGCTGCTGGGCGGTGGGGCTGCCTGGATGGCCCTGAACCGCCGCAGCAAACCATCGCTCAAAAGCAGACAGCCGCCGCCTCTGCCGCAGGGGAGAGGCAGCGCGAGCCGCCCGGCGGCGCTTCGGCAGCCTGTGGGAAATCGGCCGAGACTGGCCGCCCCGGCAAACGTACGCCCGGCGCGGCGGGAAGAGCCGATCAACCACCGGAACCCGCGAACCGCCCGGCCCTCGCGGTCGGAACCGGCGGTGCGACGCACCCTCCCGGCGGCAGGCGCGGGGCCGCGGGGCATTCGGCCGGATCAGTTCCCGTGCTGCCCAATCGACCGGGCGCGGAACCTGCCCGGGCAGCCACAGAAAATTTTCTGGAATGAAACGGCCGGATGTTATCGCTGCCCGAACGGCCATCGAATTGCCCCCAACGGGCGGCCCATTCTTTGAGGTCGCCGAGGACGGAAACAAAACAGGAGGAAATGATGGAGGATCGTCTGTACAATCCGTTGAAGCTGTCGGCCTATCGGCCGCTGTTCGGCGGCAAACGCGTGCTCATTTGCGGCGCGGGCGCGGTGGGGTCTAACGTGGCGGAAGCGCTGGTGAAAATGGGATGCAGCCTGGACCTGCTCGACTTTGACACCTTTACGCTGGAAAATGCCGCCAAGCACAGCTGCCTGGTGCGCACGCCGGAGGATGTGGGCCAAAACAAGGCCCGGTGCGTGGCCCGGCGGGTGCAGCCGTTTCTGGAAGAGGGCTGCACCGCAAACGGGGTGGACACGGACCTGTGCCTGATCGGCCCGGAGGCGCTGGCGGACTACGACGTGGTGGTGCTGTGCCTGGACAATTACGCGGCCAAGGCCCTGTTCAACGAGCTGTGGATGCAGCTGCCGCCGGAGCGCCGCCCGGTGGTGATTATGGACGGAACGCAGGACGAAATGGCGCGCAGTGTCATGCTGGACGGCCGAGAGTTCTGCCTGCGCTGCCTGATGGACGAGCGCTGGCTGGAAAACGGTGCAGTGCGCACCTCCTGCAGCGGGCCGCAGCTGCGCGCGGTGGACGGTGAGACGGTGCCGGTACGCACCAGCGGGCTGGCCAGCAGCCATGCGGCAAACCTGACGGCGGAGCAATTCCGCGCGCAGGTGATCGGCGTGAAAGAGGCCATGAACCGGCGCCTGACCTATTACGCCTATCCGAATATGGAGCTGACCGTGACCCACCCCAAGGCGAAGCGGGGCTGCCCGGGCTGTGCGGTTCAGCCGCCGAAGGAGATCCTCTGGCTGGAGGGCACGGTGCTGGAACTTACGCTGGGACAGGCGCTGGAGCAGATCGCCGCCCGGCTGGGTCAGGCAGCCTTTGAGCTGCAGGTTCACTGGCTGAATTACAAACAGCGCACCTACACCGGGTTCATCCGCAGCGACCTGTGCCACGTCTGCGGTGCGCCTATCAAGGTGATGCGGCACGAGGGCCGCACCTTTTTGCAGGATCTGCGCTGTGAGGCCTGCCGCGCCGTCGGTCGCCCGGCCCGGTACGACGTGGATTTCGCAATGGACGATGTGCTTTATGCATTTTCGCCCGAGAGCGACCCGGAGCTGAAAGAACGGACCCTGTTTCAGCTGGGCTACCCGCTGGGCGCGCATCTGAAGGTGCTCTGCACGCAGGCCGACGGCAGCCGGGAAACGCTTGTGTTTGCCCTGCGGGGCGACCCGGAGCAGATGCACCGGGTGCAGCACTTGGAATAAAAGGAGGAGCAGCATGGCATACAGCACGACTTATACGGACGAGCGGGGCAGCAGCGTGCCCGTTTCCATTTCGGACGGGGAATCCCGCGAGGCCATCCGCAACGACTGGAACGTTCTGCGGGGTATGTTCAACCCCCGGTATGTGACGGTGGAGGAGGTGGCCTGTGAGCCGGGCGAGGAGTTTCGTTTCCGGATCACGGTGCACGCCCCCAGCCATTACCTCACCGACCGGGACGACGCTTCCCCCAAGAGCTGTTCCTCCATGAGCGCGGAGGTGGCGGTGTTTCTGGGCTATCCGCTGAAAAGCGTGAAAGCTGCCTACCCGGCAAAGCGGCGACTGGCCAGCCCCAACGTGTTCCGCAGCGGGGCCGCCTGCATTGACGAATGGAAAATTTATACCAGCTCGATGCTCACGGTGGCGGAAAAGCTGGTGAAGGATATGATCCACGACCCGGCGGTGACCCGCTATGACTCCATGGCCAACGGCGATGTGGCGGACTGGCACCGGGCCGGTGTGGCGAGCGGGCGCTTTCCCACCATTTCGCCCAAGCTGCTGGAGGCCCCGCAGCGGCCGCCGCTTCCGGTGCGCCGCGCGGTCCCCGGCACGGGCACGCCGCCCCCGCTGCCGCGCCGCAGCTAAAGAACCTCCGGGCAAGGCCCGCAAGCAAAGGAGAACATGCGATGGAAGTGAAAACGAACTGCCCGCCGCTGCCGCCGCGCCCCATTACGCCGTCCCGCACGTATCCGGTGCTGAGCGCGGTGGAGATCGCCGCGGTGATTGAGAAGAACTGCGGCAGCTTTCAGGCAGAGCGCCACGGCAAGGGCCGACACTATGTGTTCTTTCTGCCGGAAGCCGCCGAAGAACTGACCATGATGGTGAGCTACGGCCGCCGTTCCCCCATGAACCATTTGGAGCAGAAATACATCGGGCTGGGGCATTTCTTCCTGGAGAAGGACGGCCGGGTGAACGTGGTGGTCAGCCACTTTCTGCAGGTGCACACCATGAACCGGACGAGAAGCTCCGCCTCCGGCCTTGGCCCCAACGGGGAGAACAACCCGGGGCTGGACTTTCTGGAGTATTACCGGGACGAGTACCTTCGGGACGAAAAGCGCTTCAACCGGGATGCCCAGGGGTGTGTGGTGGACCCGTTTTTGGAGTACGGGCCCAGTGAATACTGCCTGGAGGGCCACACCCACCCGGATCTGGGTGTGTTCTGGTCCGGGACGGACCGCAGCAGCGGAGAAGCCCGGGCGGCCAAAGCGCCGGTGTGCATTTTTGTGTGCGACCCCATCCGCCGCCAGATGCTGGCCAGCATCGGCAAAAACTTTGAGAATGCCCAGGTGATCGTGTGCCGCCGCACCGCAAAGGCCGCGGCCAAAGAAGCGCCGCACCCGGCGGAGACGGAGCACCCCATGCCGGAGTTCCCAGTGGAGGCATTGATGGAGCTGGCCAGCCGCTGCCTGCGCATGGACGGGGCAAAAGGCACCGTCCGCTGTGTTACCGGAAAGCTGCGCCGCTGCACCAAAGTGCGCGTCACACTGACGATTCCGGGCAGGCCGAAGGAAGAGGAGGGCTGACATGAGCGAGCCGCGCGCCCTGGGCCGCTGTTTTTACAGGGACCGGCTACCGCCCGGGCAGGCGAGGCGGTTCTACGATGAGCTGGACCATCGCCTGGCCGGGGGAGATTACCGCGCCGAGGTTCCGCTGACGCTGGAGGAGCGGGAACGGGCATACGACGACGCCTTTGCTGCCTGCAAGGCCCTGCGGCATGACCGGCCGGAGTACTTCTTCCTCGGGCGGCAGATGACCTTCTTATACCGCGGCGGGCAGGAAGGGAAGCTTCGGCTGCAAATGCTGTATACGCCTGCGGAAATCGAGACATTGCAGGCAGCCTTCCGGCAGAAAATGCTGCCGTTGATGGCCGGAACGGCGGCCCTGAGCCTTGTGCAGCGGGAAGAACTCATTTACAGTCGGCTGGCCCGGCAGCTGCACTACCAGAACACCCGAAGCGAACAGGAGCACAATCTGGTGGGGCCGCTGCTGACCGCACGGGGCGTGTGCGAGGGGCAGAACGCCCTGCTGCTGTACTGCCTGCGCCGGGCCGGGGTGGCCTGCGTTCAAATCCTCGGGAGAGGGCGCACGGAGGGCCACTGCTGGGCGATGGTCTGGCTGAACGGCGAACCGGTGCACTGCGATGTGACCTGGGAGAAGCCGGGGAAAGGCGCGATGCTCTACCGGTATTTCAACCTGACGGACGAGCAGATCTCGCGGGACCACAGCGGGTTTGCCGGGCAGGGCCTGCCCGCCTGCCGCACCGAGGCGTACAGCTATTACCGGCTGCACGGGCACAGCGTCTGCTCACTGGCAGAGCTGACCGGCCATCTGCGCAGCGGTGCCGCGCAGGGCGGCATGGCCTACGGGCAGATGCAGCCGCCGTGTACCGATGCGCAGATGGGCCGGGCGATCCACGCGGCCTTGCGCGGCCTGCCGGGATGCTGGAACATTTACCATGTGGCTTCGCTGAGGGCCGTTGCCCTTATGAGACAGGCGGGCCGCTGAATCAACAGGAGGTGTACCCATGCTGCAGCGGGTGATTCGTGATCCGGGCGGAAGCAGCCTGATTCGCGTGATGCCGGAGCTTTGCGGCCCGGGGCGGACGGTGGTAAACGGCAGTGTGCTGCTGGTGCCGGCCGGAACCCAGGCCTTTGTCGCCCTTAACGGGCAGGTGGTCGGACCGTACTGGCCCGGGCGCTACGAATTAATGACCGGGTTGGACCCCTTCTTCGTGCGGCTGCGCAATTTGATGACCGGTGGGGAAGCACCGGTGAGCGTGACCGTGTTCTTTGTGTCCACCCAGAGAACGAAATTCATGCAGCTGGGCACCGGGCCGATCCCCTTTGAGGAGCGGCGCTACCGGCTGACCATGGAGGCGCTGGCCTCGTGCAGCTTGGCCTACCGCATTGCGGACCCGCTGCGGACGCTGGAAACGATGGTGGGCACCTATCAGGCCGTGTTCTCGGACGAGGATCTGGAGCCCTGTCTGCGCCAGCTGGTGCTGGCCCCCTTGCGGCAGACTCTGGCCGGGGCGCTCAACCGCCACCCCATTGTGGAGTTTAACCGAAGTCTTGGGGCCATTGGGGCCGAGACCCGCGGCCCGCTGGCCCAGACGCTGGCAGAGTTTGGCCTGAGCCTGGAACAGTTTGCGGTGACGGCCGTGAACATTCCCGAGGAAGGCTGGGCGCGCCTGCACGAGCTGGAAGGCAAAGAGGCCGCGGGCCGCACGCAGACCGACCTGGAGAAGGACCATCTGGAACGGATCTGGGGCGGAAACCTGGACCGGCGCACGCTGGCGGAAACCATGACGGGCCTGCCTGCCCGGGGCAGCAGCGCCGGGCAGGCAAGCGGCGGCGGGATGGCCGCACCTTTGGCGCAGGCACTGCTGCTGAGCCAGCTCTGGCCCACTTTGCAGCAGACGGTGGGCACGATGGCCCAAACCGGCGGCCCGGCGGGTACGCCGCCGCTGCCGGGGCGGCTGCGGCAGTGCCCCTGCTGTCACGGCAGCGTCAGCCCACAGGCGGCGGTTTGCCCCCACTGCGGCCAGCCGCTGCACACGAACCATGGGACGAACGGAACCGGATTGGAATGAATCACACGGCAAACGAACAGGAGGATGAAACATGGAGCGGAACACGAATCGGTTTTGGTGGATGGCGCTGCCTGCATTGCTGGCGTTGATGGCGCTGCCGCAGCTGTTCTATTTCTGGCTGGCCCCTGCCATGGCGGCGGCCCGCTGGCTGGTGCATGGGGTGGGCACTGTGATTACTCTGGCGTTGCCGCTTTACGCCTGCCTGTTGTGCTGGCGGTATGGCCTGCGACGGGCCGCCGGTGCAGCGGCGCTGGCCGGGGCGGCCCAGGCCTTTACCATTCTGGCGGGGGCGGTGCTTTTGGCGGTGAACGCCAGCCTGCGCACGGCGGGCTTTGCGCTGGCGGCAATGACGCTGGCCATTCTGGGTGTGCTGATCCCGATGGCGGCAGCCACTGCCCACAGTGAGCTGCCCGCCGTGCAGCCTCTGGATTGGCTGGAGCCGGAGGAACCGGCGGCGGATGACCGGACGGAATGCGCGGACGACGGGTATGCCCAGCAGGCGGCAGAGCCTTCCCCGATGCTGTGTGCGCCGTACCGCCCGGAGCCTGCCCCGGCAGCTGACCCGGCACCCCGGAACAAAGTGGTGCCGCCGCTGCCCGCAAAGCCGCCCCGGCACTGACAAAACGAAACCGGAGAACAGAGAGAAGGTGACAGGATGAGCGATTGGCGGTGCCCACAATGCGGCTGCCCGGCCTGCCATTACAACCGGAACCGGATGCGGCGGGAGTGTGACTGCTGCGGCTGGCCGGTGGCGGACCCTGCACAGGAAGAACAGCTTCGCCGGTTCGACCAGGACGTTGACCGGGCGGTGCGCCATCTGCGGGCCGGAAACTGGCAAGAGGCGGCCGATCTGCTGACCCCCTTAATGAATCAACAGCCCGACGAGGTTCGCCTGTATCGGCTGACGCTGCAGGCGGCCACGGAAAATTTTGAAAATCTGGCCCCATTCCCCCTGATGATCGCGCCCGCCCGAAAAAGCTGGGAAACACTGGAACGCCTGCGCGGGCTGGACGGGCAGGCCCTGCAATATGCCCGGGCGGTCAACCGGCACAAGCGGGAAGCACTGGAGGCCAGAGGCCGGGTCCTTCTGCGCTACCTGCTGTGGATGGGCGGCTGCCTGCTGGCGGCGGGGCTGCTGTTTGAAGGCGGCCACGACTTTTTGGGTGGGGGTGCGTTCGGCGCGGCCCTTGGACTGGGCTATGCGCTGTACAAGCTGGACCCGCTGCCGCTGCTTCACGCCCTGCGGGAGCCGGTGGACGAGGGGAAGAATCCGTTCGGCTGAGCCGCCGCCGCACCATGATGCAGCTGCGCATATCACTTGATTTCTGCAATAGTGCTTTATAATGGTGCTGTAAAACGTAAGGGAAACGTTCGCGGCCGGAAACAACAAAAGCAGAAGCGGCAGATCCGTTGGGACCTGCCGCTTCTGCTTCTTATAGGGTGCTCAAAGCCGGGGGAAAGCCGCTCAATCCTCCTGGGGACGGAACGTGATCTCGCCGGTTTCCTCATTCATCGCGTCCACAATGGCCAGGCTGGACAGCCGATAGCCCGCCGCCCGCAGGGCAGCGCCGCCGGACTGGAAGCCCTTCTCAATGGCAATGCCGATGCCGCCCACCTGGGCGCCAGCCTGCTGGCACACATCCAGCAGACCGCTCATGGCTTTGCCCACGGCCAGAAAATCGTCCACAATCAGCACCCGATCCTCGGGGCCGAGGAATTTCTGGGCCAGAGTGATGTTGTAATCGCGGCCGTAGGTGTAGGAATGCACCACGGAGGTGTACACATCGCCGTCCAGATTCTTGCTCTTGGCCTTCTTGGCAAACACTACGGGCACATCAAAGTACCGGGCCGTCATGCAGGCAATGGCAATGCCGGAAGCCTCGATGGTCAGGATCTTGTTGATGCCGGCATCCTTGAATTGACGGTAAAACTCTGCGCCGATGGCGTCCAGCAGGCGCACATCCAGCTGGTGGTTCAAAAAGCAGTCTACCTTTAATACGTTGCCGGCCCGCACCTGGCCATCTTTGCGGATACGATCTTCCAGAAGTTTCAAAGCAAATGCCCCCATTTATTTGATTGGAATGGCCGACGCCCGGTCCGCCGCGCGGGGAAGGCCCCGCGCGGCGTCTCCTCACTGCCGGGCTGCGGCAGAACAAAACGATATAAACCTATTATGTCAGAATCTTTCGGTATTTGCAATGCGGTGGGGGAGAATATTTTGCCCGGAGCAGTGCTAAAGAGGAGGGCCTTTGCCTGAAAACGGGGCGAGTGAAATCGAACGAAAAACGAGTGTGTACGCCGTAGAAACACATTTTGGCGTAACTATCCAAAAAATATAAAAATTTCTGTGGATAGTGGCGGAAAACGGGTGAAAATGGGAGAAATCTATGGTGAAATGTTCTATTGCGGGAGAGGAGGGAAACCAGTATAATAAAAACCAACACATCTCCACAGAAAAGGCGTAAAAAAGAGGGTAGCCGGGCCGAAAACACAGCGGCATTGGCCAAAGCCTTTTGGAGACGCGGTTCAACCATCAAGGAGGAAATTACCATGAAAAAAGTGATCTGTATGGGTCTTGCCCTGGCCATGGCGTTCAGCATGGTGGCCTGCGGCGGCAGCAGCAGTTCTGCGGCTTCTTCGGAAGCCGGCGACGCTTCCGGCAGCACCGCTGCTGAGGGCGCCGTCAAAATCGGCGGCACCGGCCCCCTGACCGGCGGCGCAGCCATTTACGGCAACGCGGCCAAGCGCGGCGCTGAGATCGCCGTTGAGGAGATCAACGCTCTGGGCGGCCTGCAGCTCGATCTGAAGTATGAGGACGACACCCACGACGCCGAGAAGGCCGTCAACGCCTACAACACCCTGAAGGACTGGGGCATGCAGGTGTTCCTGGGCTCCGTTACTTCTACCCCCTGCGTTGCCACCTCTGCTGAGAGCAACGGCGACCACATCTTCCTGCTGACCCCCTCCGCTTCCAGCACCGACGTTCTGGGCGGCGTGGCCAACCCCCTGACCGGCACCATCGACGTGCCCCGGAAGGACAATGCCTTCCAGATGTGCTTCATGGATCCCAACCAGGGCTCCGCTTCCGCACAGTACATCAGCGAGAAGGCTCTGGGCAGCAAGATCGCCATCATTTACAAGAACGATGACGTGTACTCCACCGGCATTTACAACAGCTTCATGAACAAGGCGCAGGAGCTGGGCCTGGACGTGGTTTCCACCACCACCTTCACCTCGGACAGCCAGACCGACTTCTCCGTGCAGATCAACGATGCCAAGAACAGCGGCGCCGATCTGCTGTTCCTGCCCATGTACTACGATGCAGCCTCTCTGATTCTGACCCAGGCCAACAACATCGGCTATGCGCCCAAGTTCTTCGGCGTGGACGGCATGGACGGCATTCTGACCCTGGACGGCTTTGACAAGTCCCTGGCTGAGGGCGTCATTCTGCTGACCCCCTTCAACGCTGATGCTCAGGATGAAAAGACCAAGAGCTTTGTGAGCAAGTACAACGAGAAGTACGGCGAAACTCCCAACCAGTTTGCTGCGGACGCTTACGACTGCGTGTACGCCATCTACCAGGCTCTGACCGAGTCCGGCGTGGCTGCGGATGCTTCTGCCAGCGATATGTGCGATGCTCTGATCGCTCAGTTCACTTCTCCCAACTTCGTGTTCGATGGCCTGACCGGCGAGGGCATGACCTGGAGCGAGAGCGGCGAAGTGACCAAGAGCCCCAAGGGCATGGTGATTGAGAACGGCGCTTACGTCGGCATGGACTAAGACCCGGCCGACTGCATCGTTACCCTGCGTTTGCAAGGGCTGCCGAATTGAATTCAAGGCCCCGAAGGGCTGCCGGGTTCCGGCAGCCCTTCTTTTGCATTCCGGCCTCGCGGCCGATCGGCCCGCCAAAGCGCATGGCTTTGTGCGGAAATCACAAACAGGGGCTGATCCCGGTCCTTGCGGGTTCCGTTGCGGAACGCCCGGAATGAGCCTTCGGGCCCCAGACAGAAATTGAGGTGTGTATTTGTGCTTACCTTCCTGAACCACCTGATCAACGGCATCAGCCTGGGCAGCGTGTACGCCATCATCGCCCTGGGCTATACCATGGTATACGGCATTGCAAAAATGCTGAACTTTGCCCACGGCGATATTATTATGGTGGGTGCGTACATCTGCTTCTTTGCGGTGTCCACCTTTGGGCTGCCGCCCATTGTGGGCGTTCTGCTGGCCATGGTGGTGTGCACGGTGCTCGGCATGGTGATCGAGCGGCTGGCTTACAAGCCGCTGCGCTCGGCGCCTTCGCTGGCTGTGCTGATCACCGCCATCGGCGTGAGCTATTTCTTGCAGAACGCGGCCCAGCTGCTGTGGACTTCCAACCCCAAGATTTTCCCCTCCTTCCTGGTGGTCACCCAGCAGAACGCCGACGGCACCCAGACCGTGAAAAGCGGCATTCAGTTTGCGGGCGGCCAGCTGAGCGTTTCGTATGCCACCCTGATCACCATTGCGGTGTGTGTGGTCATCATGCTGGTGCTCACCTGGTTTACTGAGCACACCAAGATGGGCCAGGCCATTCAGGCCTGCTCGGAGGATAAGGGTGCGGCGCAGCTGATGGGCATCAACGTGAACACCACCATCTCCCTCACCTTTGCCATCGGCTCGGCGCTGGCTGCCATTGCGGGCGTGCTGCTGTGCTCGGCCTATCCCACGCTGGTGCCCACCACCGGCTCCATGCCCGGCATCAAGGCGTTCACCGCGGCAGTGTTCGGCGGCATCGGTTCCATCCCCGGCGCACTGCTGGGCGGCATTCTGCTGGGCGTGATCGAGATTTTTGCCAAGGCGTACATCTCCACCCAGCTGTCGGATGCCATTGTGTTCGCTGTGCTGATTGTTGTGCTGCTGGTGCGGCCCACCGGTCTGCTGGGTAAGCAGGTCCGCGAGAAAGTGTAAGGTGGAACTATGAGAAGTTTGCGTACCAATAAAACATTGCGCACCAATGTGATCACCTATGCCGTGGTGGTGGCGGCCTTCGTGCTGTTCCAGGCTCTGGGCAGCGCCGGGGTGCTGTCCTCCACCATGAAGGGCCAGCTGGTGCCCATCTGCGCCTACGTGCTGATGGCGCTCTCCCTGAACCTGACCGTGGGCATTCTGGGCGAGTTGAGCCTGGGCCATGCGGGCTTTATGAGCGTCGGCGCGTTTGCGGGCGCCGTCACGGCCTCGGCCATGCAGGATTCCATGCCCTCTTCCGCACTGCGGCTGACCGTGGCGGTGCTGGTGGGTGCCGTGCTGGCGGCCATCGTGGGCGTGCTCATCGGCATTCCCGTTCTGCGCCTGAACGGCGACTATCTGGCCATTGTCACGCTGGCCTTCGGCGAGATCATCAAATCCATCGTGAACAACCTGTACATCGGCATGGATGCGAATGGCCTGCACGCCAGCTTTTTGAACAACACCATTGTGCTGGGCGATGGCGGCCGTATGATCCTCAGCGGCCCCATGGGCGTGCCCGGCATTAAAAAGACGGCCACGTTCACCGCCGGCTTCATCCTCATCCTCATTGCACTGTTTGTGATCTTCAACCTGGTGAACAGCCGGGCCGGCCGCGCCATTATGGCCCTGCGGGACAACCGCATTGCTGCGGAAAGCGTGGGCATCAACGTGACCAAGTACAAGCTGATGGCCTTTGTCATCTCCGCGGCCATTGCCGGTGCGGGTGGTGCCCTGTACGGCCAGGCTCAGAACGCCATCATTGCCACCAAGTTTGACTTCAACACCTCCATTCTGATTCTAGTGTTCGTGGTTCTGGGCGGCATGGGCAATATGCTGGGCTCCATCCTCGCGGCGGCGCTGCTTACCGTGCTGCCGGAGCTGCTGCGCAGCCTGAACGATTACCGGATGCTCATCTACGCCATTGTGCTGATCCTGATGATGCTCTTCAACTCTGCCCCGGCCATGATTCAGTGGCGCGAGCAGATGACCGAAAAGCTGCGGGAAAAGTTTGGCAAAGAAAAGAAGGAGGGCTAAGCCATGGCACTGCTTGAAGTTTCAAACCTGGGCATTGCGTTCGGCGGCCTGCAGGCGGTCTCTCAGCTGGACCTGAAAATTGAAAAAGGGCAGCTGTATGGCCTGATCGGCCCCAACGGCGCGGGCAAAACCACCGTGTTCAATATGCTTACCGGCGTGTACAAGCCCACGGAAGGGGATATCATCCTGGACGGCAAGAACATCACCGGCCTGCCGCCGGCCACCATCAACCAGGCCGGAATTGCCCGTACCTTCCAGAACATCCGTTTGTTCAACGACCTGACCGTGCTGGACAACGTAAAAGTGGGCCTGCACAACCAAGTGCGCTACCCCATGTGGACCGGCGTGCTTCGTCTGCCCTCCTTCTACACGAAGGAGCGGGAGATGAACAAGCAAGCCATGAAGCTGCTGAAGATCTTCGATCTGGACAAGGAAGCCAAACTCAAGGCGTCCAGCCTGCCCTACGGCAAGCAGCGCAAGCTGGAGATCGCCCGGGCGCTGGCCACCAATCCGAAGCTGCTGCTGCTGGATGAGCCGGCCGCGGGCATGAACCCCAATGAGACGGCCGAGCTGATGAACACCATCAAGTTTGTGCGGGATACCTTTGGCATTGCCGTGCTGCTCATTGAGCATGATATGAACTTTGTGATGGGCATCTGCGAGTACATCACGGTGCTGAACTACGGCCGTGAGCTGGCACAGGGCACAGGCGATGCGGTGCGCAATAACCCCAAGGTCATTGCGGCCTATCTGGGAGGTGACTGACCATGGGAGAAATGCTTTCGGTCAAGAACATTGACGTATATTATGGTTCCATCCACGCCATCAAGAACGTCTCGTTTCATGTAAACGAGGGTGAGATCGTGACGCTGATTGGCGCAAACGGTGCGGGCAAAACCACCACCATGCATGCAATTTCGGGCCTGCTGCGGCCCAAGAACGGCGAGATCATCTATTGCGGCCAGCCCATCCAGAAGATGGAGGCCCATAAGATCATCCGGCTGGGGCTGTCTCAGGTGCCGGAGGGCCGCCGTGTGTTCAGCGGCCTGACCGTGCAGCAGAACCTGACCCTGGGCGCCTACATCCGCAACGATGGAAAAGAGGCCATTCAGGACGATTACGACCGCATTTTTGAGCTGCTGCCCCGCCTGAAAGAGCGGCGCAACCAGCCGGCGGGCACCCTGTCCGGCGGCGAGCAGCAGATGCTGGCCATCGGCCGTGCGCTGATGTGCAAGCCGAAGATGCTGCTGCTGGACGAGCCCAGCATGGGCCTGTCGCCTCTGCTGGTGAAGGAGATCTTCCGCATCATCCGAGATGTGAACCGGGACGGCGTGACTGTGCTTCTGGTGGAGCAGAACGCCAAAATGGCACTGGAAATCGCCCATCGGGCGTATGTGTTGGAGACCGGCTGCGTGAAGATGGAGGGCGATGCCACCGAGCTGGCCAACAACATCGAGGTGCGCAAGGCGTATCTGGGCTGCTGAGCGCAGAAAACAACGCATTGAAAAACGACCCTGCCTGCGGGAAATTCCCGGCCAGGAAGGGCCGTTTTTTGTATACAAAACCAGCAGGCGGCAAAAAAACAGGGGGCAAAGCAAAGATTTTGTGCCGAAAATGACTAAAATACTTGCAAAGCCGTCAAATCTGAGATAGAATGAGACACAGCTTCGCATGAAAATGCGGGCGTTTGAAAGCGGGGCCGTGGCCGAGCTGCAGGCGGCTGCGGGCCACATGGAAAGGGAGCACAACATGGAGTTGGCCGGGAAAGAGCGCTTTGAAATGGACGATCTGATGGAGATCATCCGCCTGCTGCGCCGCCCGGTGGGCGGCTGCCCCTGGGACAGTGTGCAGACACACCAGTCCATCCGCATGAATTTTCTGGAAGAGACCTGTGAGGTGCTGGAAGCCATCGATCTGGCAGACAGCACCCTTCTCTGCGAGGAGCTGGGCGACATCCTGATGCAGGTGGCGCTGCATACCGCAATGGAAGAGGAACAGGGCCGCTTTACGCTGGAAGATGTGTGCACCGGGGTGTGCCGCAAGCTGATTTACCGGCATCCCCACGTGTTTGCGGGCAAGGCGGCGCCCGGGCCTTCCACCTGGGACGAACTGAAAAATCAGGAAAAGGGGCGGGCGAGCCTGACGGATGAATTGGAGAGCGTTCCGGCCACGCTGCCGGCCCTGATGCGGGCGGGCAAAACCCTGAAACGGGCGGCCCGCTACGGTTTTGGCCCGGCGGATGAAGCCGCTGCCCGCCGCGAGGCGCAGGCGCAGCTGCAGCAGCTGCTGGCCGGGGACAAAGGCACTTCGGCAGAGCGGGAGGCCCAGGTGGGCGACGCACTGCTTGCCCTGACCGCCTATTGCCGCCTGGCCGGGGTTGACCCGGAGCTGGCGCTGACCCGCGCCACCCAGCGCTTTGTGAAACAGGCAGAGAAAACCGCACCGTCAACAGAGCAGACGCTCTGTGCTGATAGAAATTTGGAGGTAAGAAAAAATGACGAAAGCTGATTTGATTGCGAAAGTGGCCGCTCAGGCTGATATGAGCAAGAAGGACGCCGAGAAGGCCGTCAACACCACCCTGGAAGTGATCACCGCTGCGCTGGCGGATGGTGAGAAGATCGCCCTGGCCGGTTTTGGCACCTTTGAGACCCGCGAGCGTGCTGCCCGTACCGGCCGTGACCCCCGCACCAAGCAGCCCATCGAGATTGCCGCCGCCACTGTGCCCGCCTTCAAGGCAAACAAGGCCCTGAAGGACGCCGTGAACAAGTAAGACGGCCTTACGCTGAAATGTCAGCCGGGCGAGAGCAGGGGCGGCGCAGCGAAACTTCGCTGGCTGCCTGTGCCGCGCCGGATGGGGTGCTGCCTTTGATGGGGCAGCGCCCTTTTTCTTACCGATTTGAACCCCGGAATATGGAGGGAAATACCCATGAGAATTGATAAGTATCTGAAGGTAAGCCGCCTGATCAAGCGGCGCACCGTGGCCAACGATGTGGCCGATGCCGGCCGCATTCTGGTAAACGGAAAGGCCGTAAAGGCCAGCTATGCGGTGAAGGTGGGCGATGTGATCGAGATCACCTTCGGCAACAAGCCGGTGAAGGTGCGCGTGCTGGCCGCCGAAGGCCCGGATCGGAAGGACGTGGCGCGGGAGATGTATGAGGTGATCGAATAAGGGCAGTACCAGGCAAATTGCCCGGCGGCGGTCTATCCGGCGGCGGGCCGGCATATCCTGCAGCAAAGGCTCTGGGGCGTTCCGGCGAGATCGGAAGAAGCACCCAGAGGGTAAAACACGGAACTGCGCGCGTTTGCTCCGGCAGCGGAACAAAAGGCGCGCACCCGGTGGGACGAAAGGTGCAGGATATGGCTCAGGCGGTGTACCCGGCCCCAGTGCAGGAGGCAAGCGCCTCACAGGGGCATCACAATCTGATTCTGGAGGACCGGCGCGCCATGACGGCCACCGGAATTACCCGCATCGTCAGCTACGACGAATACAGCGCCACGCTGGAGACTCAGCAGGGCAGCCTTGTGGTGGGCGGCCGGGAGCTTCAGGTGAGCGAACTGTCCATTCAGACCGGCGAGGTGAAAATCGCGGGAAAAATTGAGTCCATCCAGTATGCGGACCTGAAAGAAAGCCCGGCCGGATTTTTCAAGCGGCTTGTGCGGTGAGCCGCCATGGCGGCGGCACAGGCGGCCCCGGAGCTGGCGGCGGATGCACTTTGCTGCCTGGGGCTGGGCTTTTTGCTGGGGGCGCTGTACGATCTGGCGCGGTTCCTGCTGGGCGACCGAAAGTCGGCCTGCTTTGCGGCGGACATGGGGGCGTTCTGCCTGGCGGCTGTGCTGCTGTGCAGTTTTTCGGCCTCCCGCAGCCGGGCGGGCACGGTGCGCTGGTATATGGCGGCGGCGTTGCTGGCGGGGGATGCAGGCTATTTCGGCGTGCTGGCCCCGGCCACCCGCACGCTGGAGAATTGGCTCAGGTGGCTACTGACCCGCCCGGCGGCCCTGCTGGCACTGGCGGTGGGCTGGCCGGTGCGGCACATGGCGGAATGTGTGCACAGGGCCCATCATGAGAAAAAACAGAAAAAAGCCCAGGCTAGGCGCACAAAACAGTTGCAAAAAAACGCCAAGGTATTGTATAATTCTAAATAAGTCATGAGGCGGAGAAGCTGAACGTCACGGCGGCGAAGGAGGTGGCCTGCGTGAAAAAAGCACAGAAGAAGCGGCGCGCCGGCCTTTCCGGCACGCTGAGCAAAGGGCTGCTCGCGGTGCTCGCGGTGTATCTGGTGGGAACACTGATCTACAACCAGGTGCAGATCACGGCCAAGCGGCAGGAACTGAGCGATGTGCAGGAGCAGGTTACGCAGAAGCAGCAGGAAAACGAAGAGCTGCAGCGGCTGATCGGCGACGGCAGCGGAAACGATGACGCCATCATTGAACGGGCGGCCCGGGATGATCTGGGCTATGCCCGCCCCAGTGAGCGGATTTTTTACGACATCAGCGGGAAGTGACCGCACCCTTCGGCCGGGCGATTGCCTGTTTGCGGGCCGGAGGAGTTCACACACGACAAAAAGGGGTTTCGTGCATTGCAGTTTGAGGTAGGTAGCATTTTAGAGGGCAAGGTCACCGGCGTTAAAAAGTTTGGTGCATTTGTGGCCCTGCCCGAGGGCAAGACGGGAATGGTACACATTTCTGAGGTGTCCAACGAATTCATTCAGGATCTTTCCACCGTGCTGGAAGAAGGCCAGACGGTTAAGGTGAAGGTCATCAACATTGCGGAGGACGGCAAAATCGCCCTCTCCATCAAGCGCACGCTGCCCCAGCAGCCCCGTGCGCCCCGGCCCCAGCAGGGCGGTCGGGCCGGCGGGCAGGGCCGACCGGGCGGCAGCCGCCCCCAGCGGGCCGATGGAGGCCGGGTGTGGCAGCCCAAGCGCAGCCAGCCCCAGGGCGATATGAGCTTTGAGGACATGATGGCCCGCTTTAAGAGCCAGAGCGAAGAGAAAATCTCTGACCTGAAACGTGTCACGGAAAACCGCCGCGGCGGGGGATACTCCCGCAAGCGGTAAGCATACCGATGCAACAGCCGCCCGGGGCCACCCCCAGCGGCTGCTTTTGTGTTTTGGCGGCGTGTGCAAATGCTGCATTTGCGCACGAAACGCGGATAAAATGAAGAAAACCGGCAGCCGCGGCGGGGCGTTTTCCGGCGCAGCGCCATGAATTTGAGACCCAGAGAGGAAAAGAAACGTGAAGTATCATCTGATTGCTCCCTGCTATTTCGGCACCGAGTCCACCGCTGCCTTTGAGGTGCGGCGCATCGGCGCGGAAGATGTGCAGGTTACTGACGGCCGCATTGCATTCACCGGCGGGCCGGAGATCATTGCGGCAGCAAACCTGAACCTGCGCTGTGCCGAGCGGGTGCTGCTGCTGCTGAAGAGCTACACCGCCACCACCTTTGACGAGCTGTTCGACGGGGTGTATGCCATTCCGTGGGAGGAGCTGCTGCCCGCCGATGCTCAGTTCCCGGTGAAAGGCTCCAGCCTGTCCAGCATTCTTTCCAGCGTTCCGGCCTGCCAGAAAATCGTGAAAAAGGCTGTGGTCGAGCGGCTGAAAAAGGGCCACAAGGTGCTCACCCTGCCCGAAACCGGTGCGCTGTACAAGCTGCGGTTCTCCATCCGCAAAAACCGGGTGGAGATCATGCTGGATACCTCCGGCGACGGCCTGCACAAGCGGGGCTACCGCCGCAACGCCACCGGTGCCCCCATCAAGGAGACGCTGGCGGCGGCCATTGCGGACCTGGGCCGCGTGCGCCGCGATACGCTGGTGCAGGACCCCTTCTGCGGAAGCGGCACGATGGTGATTGAGGCGGCCCAGAAGGCGATGAACATCGCCCCCGGCCTGCGCCGCCGGTTCTGCGCGGAGCATTACGGCTTTATTCCCCAGAAGGTTTGGGCCGAGCAGCGGGAGAAAGCCCTGAGCGAGGTGCGCATGGACGCTGCCTTTGAGGGCCGCGGCTGGGACATTGACCCCGCCGCCGTCGAGCTGGCCACGCAGAATGCCAAGCTGGCGGGCGTGGGCGAGCGCTGCCATTTTGAGGTGGCGGACGTAGCAGACTTTGTGCCGGATGTAGCCGCCACGGTGCTGACGAACCCGCCCTACGGTGAGCGCCTGGGCGACCTGGAAACGGCGGCCAAGCTGGCCGGTGTTCTGGGAAGCCGCTGGGAGCAGAACCCCGGGCAGGGCCTGTACGTCATCACGGCGGACGCGGATTTTGAGCGGCACTTCGGTAAAAAGGCGGCCCGCCGCCGCAAGCTGTACAACGGCATGATTCCCTGCCAGGTGTACATGTATTATCAGCCGCGCACCGGTGAGAAGAAAAAAGGTTGAAGAAACGAAAATATATAAAAAACAAGAAATAATTCTGAAAATTTTGAAATAATTGTGCAAGAGGACCCGTTCTAATAATAGTGAAGCTCTCGGAGAGAGCTTTCCGAAGCAGCCAGGGGCGGGCGCTGAGGCGGATGCCGGGCAAACACATTCCGGCGGTTGGTCCGACCCCGGCGCCCGCCCCTTTTTTGTTGGGGTGCGGCTCCTGCACAAGCGTATGTGAGATGAAAAAGTACATGATGAAGCATTCCTTGTTTTTGGCGCTTGTCTGGTGTGCGGCGCTGGTGCTGTGTGCCTCCTGCGTGGTGCGCCATGTGCGGGGCACAAACGGCAACCTGGGCGTATGGCTCACCGATGGGCTGGCTGCCGGGCTGCTGGTGTATGCCATTTGGCACGAACCCATTCACCGGTTTTGCTCCCACGGGGTGGGGCGGGTGCTGGCCATTCTGTTTGGTTGCGGCATGGCCGTGTTTGTGTGCCTGCTTGCCTTTGTGGCGGTCAGCGGATATTCTGACCAGCCGAAAGGCGAAAAAAAGGCGGTGATCGTACTGGGGGCTGGCCTGCGGGGCGAGCGCATTACCAGCCTGCTGAAATGCCGGCTGGATGCGGCGTATGCGTATTGGCAGGATCATCCGGAGACGCTGCTGGTGGTCGCCGGCGGGCAAGGCCCCGGCGAAACCATTCCGGAAGGCCGCGCTATGAAGCAGTATCTGGTGGAAAAGGGCGTGCCGGAGGAACAGGTTCTGGCGGAATGCGCCAGTACCTCCACCGAAGAAAATTTCGCCTTTTCCCGGCCGCTTCTGGCGGAGCGGGGGATTTCTGCCAGTGACCCGGTGGTGCTGGTGACCAATGCATTTCATTGCTACCGGGCGGGCAAATATGCAGCCATGACAGGCTTTACGGATGTGGACAAACTGCCCGCATCCATCAATGCCTCGGCGGTGCTGCCCTGTTATTTCCGCGAAGTGTTTGCGGTATTGTATTATTGGGTGTTCAAATCCTCGGCCGCCGGCTGGATGCACGGAATGGTGGGGCGTTTGCAAATCAAGTAAGTGAGGTGGTTCTATGGCGCCCATTATCCGGGTGGAGCACCTGCGCAAGGTGTACCGCGTGGGCAAAGAAAAAGTGGTGGCCCTGAACGATGTTTCGCTGGCCATTGAGCCGGGGGAGTTCTGCTGCATCGTCGGTGCTTCCGGCAGCGGCAAATCCACGCTGCTGAACCAGCTGGCGGGCCTGGAAAAGCCGACCCGCGGCCAGGTGTTTATCGGCAAGCACTGCATCAGCGAGATGGACGAAAACTCTCTGGCAAAATTCCGGCAGGCGCATCTGGGGTTCATTTTTCAAAGCTACAACCTGCTGGGCAGCATGACGGCGGCCGAAAATGTGGCCCTGCCGCTGATGTTTCAGGGCGTGGACCGAAAAACGCGGCTGGAGCTGGCCAAGGCCGAGCTGGCCCGCATGGGGCTTGCCTCCCGTGCAGACCATCGCCCCACGGAGATGAGCGGCGGCCAGCAGCAGCGCGTGGGCATTGCCCGGGCGTTTGTGTGCAAACCCAAGGTGATTTTTGCCGATGAGCCCACCGGCAACCTGGATACGGTGACCACCCGGAAGGTGCTGGGGCGTATCCTGAAAATGGCCAAGGAAAACGGCATTACCTTTGTGATGGTAACCCACGAGCGGGAGCTGGCGGGCTGTGCCGACCGGGTGGTGACCATTTCAGACGGCAACGTGCAGAGCGACCGTGTGCTGACCGAAGAAGAAAAGGCCGCGGGCCGGGCCGCCCTTGGGGTGGATCAGCTGGACGATCTGGATGTGGCCGATGCACTGGCCCATGAAAAAGAGGACGGCGGCAAAAAACAGGCCCGACACAGCAAGCATCTTTTTAAGAACCCGATCAAGATAAAACGCAATGCAAAGTAAGGAGAATGGACGCATGAACAAACGGATGAAAACTCTGGGCCGGCTGCTTGCCGCGGTGACCAGCCTGGCCATGCTGCTGAGCATGACGGCTTTTGCGGAAGAGGCGAAAAGCACCCCCGAGCCCACACCTACTTCTTCGATGGGACCTACGGAAACTCCTACGTCGCCGCCCCCGAGTGACGATGAAGGCGTCAAGGCGGTTACGCCCCACCTGATGGCGTATACCATTACCAACGCCGCAGGCGGTGAGGTGACGAAAGTCGAAAAGGGCGACCGCGTCAACATTGTGCTTACGATTGTGGACGGTGAGGCCCCCGACGATCTGAAAGCAAGCCAGATCGCTGCTCGTGTGAACAGCGCAGCCTTCATATACACCGGCTTGGGCGAAGCCAGCAATGTATACGCGGGCACATATACACTGCTGTTCCGGGACGTGATCTACAACGGCGGTGATAACAATTTCAATGTGGATATTTCTTATGTTGGCCACGGTATGGCCCAAGGCAGCGTGAGCCACGCCATGGGGCAGTGCGTTACCACCACCAAGGACAACAGCCGCACCCCCTCCATTCTGGTGCGCGGCAATAAGATCACCACTTCGGCCCAGGGCGCGGCCGCGGGCACCGCTCTGGCGGGCAATGAGTGCACCATGACGCTGGACATTCTGAGCACCTCCGGTGATGAGGCCCTGACCGACCTGCTGGTTACCCTGGCGCTGCCGGAGGGTGTGACCCTGGCCAGCGGCAACAGCACCGCCTATGTGGGCAGCATGGCGGCCGGAAGCAGCACCAGCGTCAGCTTCCAGCTGCTGCCGGGCGCAAACTTCACCGGCGGCGTGGCCACCGTGGGGGTCTCCCTCTCGGCGGTGGGCAAGGACACCGGCGTGGCCGTGTCCTCCTCCACCAACGTGACCGTTCCCGTGGTGCAGCCCGAGCGCTTTGAACTGACCAATCTGGAAGCCCCCGAGACCATGTATCTGGGCGAGGAAGGCTATGTGTCCCTGACGTTTGTCAACAAGGGCAAAAGCTCCATCAACAACCTCTCGGCGGAGATCAGCGGCGAGAACATCGCCAACCCCGGCCAGAGCCAGTATCTGGGCAACATTGCCGCCGGCACCGAAAACTCGGTGGATTTCAACGTGCAGGCCAACAATACCGGTACGCTGAAGGGCACCATCACCCTGAGCTACGAGGACGATCAGGGCAACGTCAAGACCATGACCAAGGACTTCTCCTGCGACGTGCAGGAAATGCCCTCCTACGATGACGGCATGGACGATTTTGACCCGGGCATGGTGGAGCCGGAAAAGACCGGCCTGCCCATCTGGGCAAAGGCGCTCATCGGCGTGGCCGTGGTTGCTGTGATTGCCGGTGTGGTAGTGTTTGTCCGCAAAAAGCGCAAGGAAAAGGCGCTGGGAACACTGGAGGACGAGGATGAAGATATCTGATCTGCTGCGGCTCAGCACAGACAACCTTCGCCGCCGCAAGGGCCGCACGGCCCTGACCATCATTGGTGTGGTGGTGGGCACCTGCGCCATTGTGGTGATGATCAGCCTGGGAATTGCCACCAACGTAAACAACGAGGCCATGCTGGCCAGTTGGGGTGACCTGACCCAGATTCAGATCTACAACTATGCCTATGGCGCAACCGAAACTCCGGCCCTGAACGACGAGATGCTGAATCAGATCCGCTCGCTGGATCATGTGGTGGCGGTCACGCCTTATTATCAGCCCAACGACCTGAACGGCAAGATCCTTTCCGGCAAAAACGGCCGCTACGAAACCGGCGTGTGGCAGTGCTACGGCGCCGACCCGGATGCACTGGAAAAGATGGGCTTTGATCTGGCCGATGGTACCTTTTTCACCAGCGACATGAGTCTTGGCAAGAATAAAATTCCGGTCATGGTGGGCGAAAACTTTGCCTACAACTTTGAGGATACCCGTAAGAGCTACAACAGCGGCAAGCGGCAGATCTATCAGGGGCAGACGGATGCCAACGGCAATCTGGTGCAGCCCTTTGTGGATGTGAACAAGGACAAGATGACCCTGCGCCTTTCCTACACCGACAACAACGGCAAGGAAAAGACCCAGGACTATGACCTGGTGGTGGTGGGCACCTTCGTCAGCGATTACAGCAAACATTATTTTACCGACAGCGGTATGGTGCTGCGCCTGTCCGACATGAAAATGCTGGAAGAGGCCTATCAGAAGCTTTCCGGCACCAAAAAGAGCCAAAGCCAGAGCTATATGATCTCCAACGGCGTCATGATGAAGGAGAAGGACAACGGCTACCAGGAAGTCTACGTGAAAGTGGACGAGGTGGATAATGTGTCCGACGTGGAAAGCTGGATCAAGGATCAGGGCTACGAGACCTATTCCATGACGCAGATCCGTGAGGATATGCAGGCACAGGTGGCGAAGAGCCAGATGATTCTGGGCGGCACGGCGGCGGTGGCCCTGCTGGTGGCGGCGCTGAACATTGCCAACACCATGACCATGGCCATTTACGAGCGCACGAAGGAAATCGGTGTGATGAAGGTGCTGGGCTGTGAGCTGAACAACATCCGCACGATGTTCCTGTTTGAGGCCGGGGCCATCGGCCTACTGGGCGGCATCGTGGGTGTGGCCTTCAGCTACCTGCTCTCGTTCATCCTGAACAACGTCAGTTCGATGATGATGAGTGGCGACGGAATGTCCTCGGGGCTGCTGGATGCCTTCGGTTCGCTGGGGGCCTCCGGCGGGCAGATCTCCATCATTCCGCTGTGGCTGGTGCTGGCCGCGCTGGCGTTCTCGACGCTGGTGGGTCTGGTGTCCGGCGTAGTTCCGGCCAACCGGGCGGTGAAGATCAGCGCACTGGAAGCCATTCGCCGCGAGTAAGCGGCCGGACGGCAAGACGAAAAGCAATCAAAAAAGCTCCGGAGAACGGTCCGTTCGGATGGTTCTCCGGAGCTTTTGCGCATTTTTTACGGGATATGGCCCTCAGCCCCGGTGCAGAATGGCGTCCAGATCCTGCTGCGGGTCGGTGATGGGCTGCAGGTTGTAAGCCTCCACCAGCGTTTTCACCACGGTTTCGGACAAAAAGGCCGGAAGGGTGGGGCCGAGGTAAATGTTTTTGACACCCAGCGCCAGCAGGGTAAGCAGAATGCAGACCGCCTTCTGTTCGTACCAGGAGAGCACCAACGTGAGAGGCAGCTCGTTGATGGTGCAGCCGAAGGCCTCCGCCAGAGCCAGGGCGATCTGGACGGCGCTGTATGCGTCGTTGCACTGGCCCACATCCAGAATGCGGGGAATGCCGCCGATTTCGCCCAAATCCAGATCGTTGAAGCGGTATTTGCCGCAGGCCAGCGTCAGAACCAGCGAGTCCATCGGGGTACGCTTTACAAATTCCGTGTAGTAGTTGCGCCCGGGGTGCGCGCCATCACAGCCGCCCACCAGAAAGATGTGCTTTACGGCACCGCTGCGAATGGCCTCCAGCAGCTGCGGGGCCTGGCGAAGCACGGCTGCCCGGGCAAATCCGGTGGTGAGCATATGCCCGCCGTTGATGCCGCTCATGCTTTGGTCGGTGTCGTATCCGCCCAGAGCAAGGGCCTGCTCGATCAGCGGGGTGAAGTCCTTATGGCCCTGCTCGTCCGCGGTGATGTGCCGCAGGCCCTTGTAGCCCACCACCGAGGTGGTGTACACCCGGTCGGCGTAGCTGGGCCGGGGCGGCATCAGGCAGTTGGTCGTGAACAGAATCGGGGCGGGCAGTGCATCGAACTCCTGCTGCTGGTTCTGCCAGGCGGTGCCGAAGTTGCCGGCCAGATGGGGGTACTGCTTTAACTTGGGGTACCCGTGGGCGGGCAGCATTTCGCAATGGGTGTACACCTGAATGCCCGTTCCGGCGGTCTGCTCCAAGAGCTGGTGCAGATCCTCCAGGTCGTGCCCCGAAACCACGATGAACGGCCCCTCCTTGACGTCCACATGGACCCGCGTGGGCACCGGGTCGCCGAAGGTGCCGGTGTTGGCCTTATCCAAAAGGGCCATGCACTGGTAGTTTACCTTGCCAAACTCCAGAATAAGATTCAGCCATTCCTCGATGCTGTGGGGCTGGTGCAGGGCGGCCAGCCCCTTATAAAACCAGGCGCTGACCTGCTCGTCCCGATAACCGAGATTCATGGCGTGGTGCGCGTAGGCTGCCATGCCCTTCAGCCCGAACAGAAGGGTGGAGCGCAGAGACACCACATCCGTTTCCCCCTGCCAAAGCCAGTCAATGGGTCCCTCTTTCAAGGCACCATTCTGCTGAAGCAGGGCCTCTTCCACCCGGCTGGTGAAGGCGCGGATGGCTTCATCGTCAAAGTTGACGTTGGTGAGCGTGGTAAACAGGCCGTCCACCAGAAGGCGGGTGACCGTTTCTGGGAATTGCCCCTGCCGAAGGCACGCCTCGGCCAGCTGGATCAGCCGGCAGACCAGCGCATCCTGCAGGGCGGCGGTTTCGGGCTGCTTGCCGCAAACGCCGGTGCGCACACAGCCGCTGCCGCCCGCGGTTTGCTGACATTGAAAGCAGAACATTTCTGACATAGCACATCCTCCCAAAGTTGTTGCCGGTAGTATGGACCGGTGTGGGAAGATTCATGCGCGGCCGCAGCCAAAGAAAAACAAAAAAGCACCGGGCAGTGCAGATTGGTGCACGGCCCGGCGCAGTTTGTTTTATAATTCAGGAACGCCCAAGGGGAAGCAGATGGTTAGGCCAGCGTTTCCAGTTCCGCCTGCCAGACAGCGGCGCAGGCATCGCTGGGCATACGCCAGTCGCCGCGGGGCGACAGGGTGACGGAACCGACCTTGGGGCCGTCCGGCAAGCAGCTGCGCTTGAACTGCTGCACGAAGAAGCGGCGGTAGAAGTTCTTCAGCCAGTGCAGCAGAACCTCGTTGGAGTACCGATCGCCCAGGGCGGCCTGGGCCAGCCGGTAGATTTTTGCGGGGCCAAAACCGAAGCGGAGTACATAGTACAGATAGAAGTCGTGCAGCTCATAAGGCCCGACCAGAGACTCGGTTTCCTGCGCGATCTCGCCGTTTTCCTTGGCGGGCAGCAGCTCGGGGCTGACGGGGGTATCAAGGATGTCCAGCAGAACCTCCTTCAGGGCGGGGCTGGCGGCGGTGTCGGCCTCATAGTGCACAATGTGGCGCACCAGCGTTTTGGGCACGCCCGCATTGACGCCGTACATGCTCATATGGTCGCCGTTGTAGGTGGCCCAGCCCAGGGCCAGCTCGCTCAGATCTCCGGTGCCGACGACCATGCCGCCGGTGCGGTTGGCCAGGTCCATCAGCTCCAGCGTGCGCACGCGGGCCTGACCGTTTTCGTAGGTTACATCCAGCACCTGCTCGTCCTGGCCGATGTCGGCAAAGTGGCTGTGCACGGTGTTGGCAATGCGAATCTCCTGGAAGGAAACGCCCAGCTCGTCGCACAGGATCTCGGCGTTGGAGCGGGTGCGCTGGGTGGTGCCGAAGCAGGGCATGGTTACCGCGAGAATGTCGCCGGTGCTCCGACCCAGGCGCTTCATGGCGCGCACGGCCACCAGCAGGGCCAGGCAGCTGTCCAACCCGCCGGAAATGCCGATGACCGCCGTTTTGGCATGGGCGTGCTCAATGCGCTTGGCCAGACCGTCCGCCTGCATCTCCAGAATCAGCTCGCAGCGCTCAGCCCGGGCGGCGTTGCCGGCCGGAACAAACGGCGTGGGGGAGACAAAGCGGGTCAGGGCAACCTCACGCAGCGGAAGGGAGAAGGGCACCACCTGATACCCGGCGGAATCCGGCTGGAAGGTGGTGTTGCGGCAGCGCTCGCTGACCATACGGCCCAGATCCAGCTCGGTGCAGGCGTATCCGCTGCCGAAGGGCTTGGCCTCGGCCAGCAGCGCGCCGTTTTCACAGATCAGGTCATGAGCGGCAAACACCATGTCGGTGGTGGACTCCCCGTGGCCCGCGTCTGCATACAGATAGGCGCACAGCAGCCGGGCGGACTGCTGGCTGACCAGCTGGCGGCGATAACCGGCCTTGCCGACGGTTTCGTCGCTGGCAGAGAGGTTGGCGATCACCGTGGCACCGGCCAGCGCGTGGCGGGTGCTGGGCGGCAGCGGCGCCCACAGATCCTCGCAGACCTCAACGCCCAGGCAGAACTCCGGCATCTCCTCGCACTGGAACAGGAGCGCGGTGCCGAACGGCACCTCCTGCCCAGCGAACCGGATGGTGCGCAGCCCGGCGGGGGCCGGGTTGTAGTGGCGCTTTTCATAGAATTCGCTGTAATTGGGCAGGTGGGTCTTGGGTACCAGACCCAGCAGCCGGCCATGGCAGACCACCGCGGCGCAGTTGTACAGCTTGCCCTCCACCAGCACCGGCAGGCCTACCAGCGCCACCAGGTCCAGTTCTTCGCTGGCCTTCAGAATGGCGGTAAGGCCAGCTTCGGCCGCCTTTTGCAGGGGCTGCTGCAAAAACAGGTCACCGCAGGTGTAGCCAGTCAGGCCTAGTTCCGGGAAAACGGCCAGCTGTACGCCCTCGGAGGCTGCTTTCTGCATGGCATCAATGGTCATCTGGGTGTTGTAGGGGCAATCGGCCACCCGAAGGGCCGGGGAGACTGTGCAGGCTTTGATAAAACCGTGTGTCATGATACGCCGTCCTTTGCTGTTTGTTTGCCAGGGCGGAAAAATTCCGCGGCAATAAAATTCTATTGTTATCATACCACAGCCGCCCGGCGGGAACAAGGGCGGGCCGCCGGGACGGCGCGAAAAAACGCGAAGGAAAACCTGGGCACGGCAGAACGGCTTGACGGACAAAGTTTGGAAAATGAGACAATTGCGCGAATCTTTTTGAAGAAGACGAAATAAAAATGAAGATGCTGTCGTATTCTTTATAACAATATAACAAAGAATGCCGAAAAAACGATTGCAGGAAAACCGGCGGCAGTGCCGGTTCCGGTGAGGGGAGGGAAGCAGATGAAACGAACCCGGTGGATGATGCTCGGGGCGATTGCCGCGGCGGCCCTGTTTGCAACGGGCTGTGCCGGGGCTGGGCTGCTGCTGGTACGGCAGACCGCACAGCAGCCAAACACGCCAACGGAGCCGGCCCCCCTGCCTCCGGCGGCACAAACGACCGAGGCACAGCCGGAGCCGACCCTCCCGGTGGCGATCTGGGACCCGCAGGCGCTGCGGCTAAGCAGCCAGAACGGCCTGTATGTGCTGGAAAACCCCTTCGACGGGCAGGGGCAGCTTCCGCTGCCGCCGGAAGTGGAGCAGGCGGCCGATACGCTGGCCCTGGCCGACCTGAATGTGTATCAAGATACCCTGATTCTTGTGCTGCTTCAGCCGAACAGCGACCACCCCAACAACGTAGCCAAAGCGACCCTTTATCGCAGCGACGATCTGGGGGCGCACTGGCAGGAACAGAAGATGAACCTGCCTGCCCTGGGGCTTCAGGAAGAGGAGCAGCTGGCGGATGCATTTTTGAATTTCTGGTCAGAACAGTGCGGCTCGCTGATTCTGGAGACGGATCAAGCCCGCCGCAGTGTGCTGCTGACCAGCGATGGGGGCCTTACCTGGAACAAACTGGAGGACCTGACCGGAGAGGACGGGGACGCCTGGATGTGCGGCGGCGGATTTGTTTCGGAACAGCTGGGCTTTTTGGCCACCACGGATCAGCATCAGCTGGAGCCGCGCCTATACCAGACGCGGGACGGCGGGGCAACCTGGGAGAAAATGCCCATGGAGCTGCCCACGCTCACCGGCCTGCTTCGTGCGGAGGCCCTGACCCCGCAGCGCGCGGAGGATGGCGCGATTGTAATCCCGGTGCGGGTTTACCAACAGCGCAGCGGCGGCCAGTGGGTGCATATTCTGCAATACATCTCCCGGGATGAGGGTCTGACCTGGGATTTTGCCCAGCAGGAGGGGTGACACCCGGAGGGGATGCACCATGATTTTATTGCTCAAATTATCGTTCAAAGAAACGCCCGGCACAGGGCGAGGGCAGACGAATTTGCCTTCGACGCTGTGCCGGGCTTTATTTTTATGGGGAGACAGATATGGCAAATCGGGAAAAGGCTGGAAAGACGGTATTATCAAGATTGAGACCCCCAAATCTTATAAGCCGAGTGCTTGAGGACTTTTGCGAGTAGTAGTGCTATTTCGTTTGAGACGTCGAGCTTTTGTGATATAATATTTCTAATAGAACCACCTCATCTGAAGGACCCACACAAAAGTGAGGAATACTTCTATAACGAGTAACGGCAAAAAGCTCTGAATTATGTTATGGTTATGATGAACAAACGAAACATGATGAAAAGTTACTTGACTTGGCAGAAAGAATATGTGACTGGTTAAGACACATCAAGGCTGTGAGCAATCCGGAGGTTTTGCGCCTTAATAAAATTCAAATCATTAAGCGCCGCAGACCTCTTTCTGTGAGTGAGATTGTGGAACTTGCAAAGCTCACAGATAGTAAGTATCCGCCGGAAACTAGATGCGGAGCATTCTTGCTTATGGATGCTGACAAAGAGGCACAAAAGTGCTTCAATGAGTTTTCGTCCATAGAACAAGAAGAATTTTTGACATATCCGATTTGCCACTTCGGCAAACTTACGATACAGGAGGAACACCCGAATGAACCACATGAAATTTGAATCGCTGGATATGACGGCGCAGAACATAGACCGCATTGCCGCCCTATTTCCCAACTGCATCACGGAGATGCTGGATGAGGAACACAGCACGCCGGAGAAGAAGGTGTACAAACGGGCGGTCAACTTTGAGCTGCTGAAACAGATGCTCTCGCCAGATGTGGTGGACGGCGACGAGGCATACGAGTTCACATGGGTCGGCAAGAAGGCGGCTATCGTGGAAGCCAACAAGCCGATCCGGAAGACGCTGCGCCCCTGCGTGGCGGAGAGCAAGGACTGGGACACCACCGAAAACCTCTACATCGAGGGCGATAATCTGGAAGTCCTCAAGCTCTTGCAGGAGAGCTATCTTGGCAAGGTCAAGATGATCTATATCGACCCGCCGTACAACACCGGCAACGATTTTATCTATGCCGATGATTTTATGCGTTCGCAGGAAGAAGAAAACGAGCAGATGGGAATGTACGACGAGGACGAAAACCGCCTGTTCAAGAACACCGACACCAATGGACGGTTTCATTCCGACTGGTGCAGCATGATTTACTCCCGACTGATGTTGGCGAGAAATCTGCTGACGGACGATGGCGTTGTATTTATAAGCATTGATGATAATGAGCAGGAGAACCTCAAAAAGTGTTGTGACGAAGTGTTTGGAGAATCCAATTTTGTCGGGAAAATTGCAGTCGTCAACAATCTTAAAGGTAGAAATGATAGGAAAGACATTGCAACATGTCACGAATACATACTGATATATGGAAAATCAGAGTTCGCAGCTAACGGTATGCCGTTGACCGATGAACAAAAAGCTCAATTTGACAAGGTTGATGAAAACGGTAGCGCGTACCAACTGCGCGATTTGAGAAAAAGAGGTCGGCCTGATCGCAGAGAAGATAGGCCCAATATGTATTTTCCAATTTACTACAATTTAGAGACAAAGAAATGCTCTTTAGTGGAGGAGCCTAATGCCGTTGCAATATACCCCATTCGCGGTGATGGTAGTGATGGTCGTTGGCGATGGGGTAAAGAACGTGTAGCTGCAAATTTAGCAATTCTTGAACCACGCTACTCCTCAATTGCGAAACGTTGGGGCATAGAACACAGAGTTTATCTGAACCCATCTTTGAATCCAGTCAATTTGGATGAAGAGGATACCGAGGATACGGAGAGAAGCTCTAAAAGCAAATCCTTCTGGATAGGTAGCGAATTATCGAATGATGTCGGGAGAAGACAGTTAAAGACTATTTTTGGTGCAGCGTATTTTGATTATCCAAAGTCTATTGACTATATTTTGAACACAATCTATATGGGTTCTGATTCTGATTCAATCATTCTCGATTTTTTTTCCGGCTCTGCCACCACCGCCCACGCCGTCATGCAGCTCAACGCCGAGGACGGCGGACACCGCAAGTTTATCATGGTGCAGCTTCCTGAAAAGTGTGACGAAGCAAGCGAAGCCTACAAAGCTGGCTACAAGAACATCTGCGAAATCGGCAAGGAGCGCATCCGCCGGGCAGGGGACAAGATCAAGTCCGAAAGTCCCACAACCACGCAAGACCTCGACATTGGTTTCCGTGTTCTCAAGCTGGACGACACCAACATGAAGGACGTTTACTACGCGCCGGACGACTACGATCAGGGGATGCTCGCGGGGCTGGAATCCAACATCAAGGATGACCGCACCGACCTCGACCTGCTGTTCGGCTGCCTGATCGACTGGGGGCTGCCGCTGTCCCTGCCGTACAAGTCCGAGCAAATCGACGGCTGCACCGTCCATACCTACAACGACGGCGACCTGATCGCCTGCTTTGACGCGAATATTCCCGAAAGCGTGGTCAAAGAGATCGCACAGCGCAAGCCGCTCCGCGCTGTCTTCCGCGATTCCGGCTTTGCGTCCAGCCCGGAGAAAATCAATGTGTTTGAGATTTTCAAGCTCTATATGCCGGAGGATGCCAATGACATCAGCAAGCGCGTGAGGGTGATTTGAGTTTGGAGAGCGGAGAGTGGAGTTATGGAGTTGGAAAATACGGCAAGGTTTAAGAGCAAGAAGTTTGCTGTTCGGATCGTTCGGCTGTATCAATACTTGTGCGAAGAAAAAAGAGAGTTTATTCTATCGAAGCAATTGTTGCGCAGCGGCACAAGCATTGGTGCAAATCTTGCGGAAGCAGAATGCGCAATCAGCAAAAAGGACTTTCTTGCAAAAGTTTATATCGCGTTAAAGGAATGTTCGGAAACGTTGTATTGGTTGGAATTACTGGCTGAAACGGATTATTTGTCCGAGCAGGAGTTCCGGTCGATCAACGCCGATTGTGATGAACTGCGGAGAATGCTGTCGGCTACAACGAAAACAATTCGTTCTGCACAGAAACAGTAACTCAACTCACAACCCTTCACGCTCCACACTTCCCGAACTCCCCTACGGAGAAAATAACGAAATTATGAAATTACAATTTAAACATCAGAAATTCCAGGCGGATGCGGCAAAAGCGGTCGTGGACGTCTTTGCCGGGCAGCCGTACCTCACGCCGACCTATATGATGGATCGCGGCGATGGAAACTACCAGATCGGGTTAGAGGAAGAGAGGGACTTCACCGGTTGGCGCAACGAGTGCATTGTGCCGGAGCTTTCCGACAAGCTGATTCTGGAACACCTGCAAAAGGTACAGCGCGCGGGTCAGATTAAGCCGTCCGAGAAGCTGGAAGGCCGGTATAATCTGACAATTGAAATGGAAACCGGTGTCGGCAAGACCTATACCTACATCAAGACCATGTATGAGCTGAACAAGCACTACGGTTGGAGCAAGTTCATCGTAGTGGTGCCGAGCATTGCCGTCCGCGAGGGCGTTTATAAGTCCTTTCAGGTGACGCAGGAGCATTTTGCGGAGGAATACGGCAAGAAGGTTCGCTTCTTCATCTATAACTCTGCCCAGCTTATGGAGATTGACCGGTTTGCCTCGGACAGCGCCATCAACGTTATGATTATCAACGCGCAGGCATTCAATGCAAGAGGAAAGGACGCGCGGCGCATTTACATGAAACTGGACGAGTTCCGCTCCCGCCGCCCCATTGACATTATTGCTAAGACCAACCCGATTCTGATCATTGACGAACCGCAGTCCGTGGAAGGCAAGCAGACAAAGGAGCGCCTGAAAGAGTTCAATCCGCTGCTGACCCTGCGCTATTCTGCAACGCACAAGTCGGACAGCATCTACAACATGGTCTACCGGCTGGATGCAATGGAGGCGTACAACAAGCGGCTGGTTAAGAAGATCGCGGTCAAGGGCATCACAGAATCCGGCAGCACGGCCACCGAAGGTTTTGTGTACCTGGAGAGCATCAACCTCTCCAAGGCCGACCCGACGGCAACCATTCAATTTGACTTTAAGGGCGCGAAAGGGCTGCGCAAAAAGACCGCCAAGGTTGGAATCGGCTACAACCTTTATGACAACTCCGGCAATCTGGACGAGTACAAGGTTGGCTTTGTGGTGAAGGCCATCGATGGGCGGGACAATTCCGTGGAGTTTCTGAACGGAATCAAAATCTTTGCCGGTGATGTGATCGGCAAGGTCAGCGAGGACCAGTTTCGGCGCATTCAGATCCGCGAGACGATTCTCTCCCATATCGAGCGGGAACGGCAGCTTTTCCATAAGGGAATCAAGGTTTTGTCGCTGTTTTTCATCGACGAAGTGGCGAAATACAAGCAATATGATGAGGCGGGACGTCCGTTCAACGGCATCTACGCCGACATGTTCGAGGAAGAATACAACGACATTGTCGGCTCCATGCAGCGGGAGTTTGGTGATGAGGACTATCTACGGTATCTGGACGCCATCTCCGCCCACGATACCCATGCCGGTTATTTCTCTGTGGACAAGAAGGGCAAGATGACCAACAGCAAGCTTTCCGACAAAAAGGAAGGCACCTCGGACGACATTGACGCCTACGATCTGATCATGAAGAACAAAGAGCTGCTGCTGGATCGGGACCCAAAGCGATCTCCGGTGCGCTTCATCTTCTCCCACTCCGCTCTGCGCGAAGGCTGGGACAACCCGAATGTATTTCAAATCTGCACCCTGAAGCAGAGCGGCAGTGAGGTTCGCAAGCGGCAGGAAGTCGGGCGCGGCCTGCGCCTGTGCGTCAATCAGGATGGCGAACGCATGGATGCCAATGTTCTGGGAAACGATGTGCATTCCATCAATGTGTTGACCGTCATTGCCAGCGAAAGCTACGACAGCTTTGCCAAAGGCTTGCAGACAGAGCTTGCGGATGCGGTTGCGGGGCGGCCGGTTGCCGTTACTGCCGACCTCTTCAAGGGCAAAGTTCTTGTGGATGAAAAGGGCAACGAGCAGGTTGTGGACGGCGGTACGGCACAGGCGATCTACTTTGATCTCATTGTCAACGGTTACATTGACAAGAAGGGCGCGCTGACCGACAAGTATTATGATGACAAGGCAAACGGCGCAGTTCAGGTTGCCGAAGAAGTGGCGGACAGCCGGGATTCCGTGATTGCAATCCTCGATTCGGTCTATGACAGCCGCGCCATGCAGCCGGAGAACGCCCGCGATCAGAACGTGGAGCTGCGGGTCGACCCGGAGAAGCTTGCCATGCCGGAGTTTAAGGCGCTCTGGAAGCGGATCAGCCCAAAGTCGGTGTATGTGGTTGACTTTGATACGGACGAGCTGGTGGAAAAGGCAATCCAGGCGCTGAACCGGAATCTCCGGGTTGCGAAGATTTATTTCAAGGTTGAAACGGGCGCAATGGACGAGATCAAGTCGAAGAATGCACTGCTTGAAGGCAGTGCGTTCTCGAAGTCAACGTCCTCCACCTATGACAGCAGTAAGAAAATTCGCACCAACAGCAGCGTGAAGTATGACCTGGTTGGAAAACTGGTTGTTGAAACCGGGCTGACCCGGAAAGCAGTTGTGGAGATTTTAACCGGCATTGAAAAGGCAGTGTTTGACCAGTTCAAGGACAATCCGGAAGAGTTTATCCTCAAAGCGGCTGCGCTGATCAACGACGAGAAGGCGACGGCGATTATTCAGCATATTACTTACAACGTGCTGGAGGAGCGTTACGACACGGATATCTTCACCGAGCCGACGATCAAGGGAAAGCTTGGGACGAACGCGATGAAAGCACAGCGGCATTTGTATGACCACATTGTGTACGATTCGACGAATGAACGCGATTTTGCGGCTGACCTTGATACAAATACCGATGTTGCAGTCTATGTGAAGCTGCCGGACAGCTTTTATATTGCAACGCCGGTGGGGCATTACAATCCGGACTGGGCCATTGCATTCTATGAAGGCACGGTGAAGCACATTTATTTTGTTGCAGAGACGAAAGGAACGTTGGATTCCATGCATTTTAATCACATTACGCCGATTGAGAAGGCGAAAATCGACTGTGCCAGAGTGCATTTCAAGGCCATTAGCGGTGAAAATGTGGTGTATGACGTGGTTGATAGCTACCAGACGTTGCTGGAGAAAGTTATGAAATAAGTAGAATATCTTTCTGATAACGATTACAGGGAGTATGATTTAAGGCAACAAAAATCAAATAGATATCTCTTTTAACTGGAACTGTCAGAATTTACTGATTTATAGGTTTTATAAGTTATAACTTATAAATTCAAAACTATTGTATTGAAAATCAGCCATGGATTGTTTATACTATGGTTAGGCACGGAAAGGGGGCTGATTCACATGATTAAACGCGAACTATATATGAAACGGATCCGTCCGTTTATCGGGACAGAGCTGATAAAGGTTATGACTGGTATTCGCCGCTGTGGTAAATCGGTCATGCTGGACTTGATAAAAGAAGAGCTGGTAGAGTCCGGTGTCAGCCCGGCACAGTTTATCTCCATCAACTTTGAAGATTTGAATTATTCCCATTTGCAAACTGCAAAGGCCTTGCACGAGGAAATCATCAAACGAGCCGCAGAAATCGATGGCAAGGTCTATCTCTTTTTCGATGAGATTCAGGAGGTCAAGGACTGGGAAAAGTGCATCAACTCCTTCCGTGTCACGTTGGACTGCGACATCTATATCACAGGATCCAATGCGAAGCTCCTGTCCGGTGAGCTTTCCACCTATCTTGGCGGACGCTATGTTGAGTTTGTCATTTATCCGTTCTCTTTTGCCGAGTTCATAGAGTTGTACCGCCCCATCGCGCCGGATGATTCGGTTCAGAAGTGCTTTCAAAAGTACCTTATCGTCGGAGGAATGCCGTATCTTGCCAACATTCGTTATGAAGAGGCACCGTCCAAGCTGTATCTCCACGACCTGTTTAATTCTGTTCAGCTCAAGGACATTGTGAAGCGGAACAAAATCCGTGATGTGGATTTGCTGGAACGGATCATAGCCTATGTGATCGCCAATGTAGGAACGACCTTTTCTGCAAGTTCCCTTGCAAAGTTCTTCAAGAATGAGAACCGTACCGTCGCACCGGAGACGATCCTGAATTATATCAAGTACTGTTGTGACGCTTACCTGTTCTATCAGGTCAAACGCGAGGATTTACAGGGCAAGCAAATCCTTTCCTCCAACGAGAAGTATTACATTGCCGATCACGGCATCCGCGAGGCGATCTTTGGCGGCAATATGCGGGACATCAATTTGATTTTGGAGAACATCGTTTACCTTGAACTTCTGCGCCGCAATTACAAGGTGACAGTCGGAAGAACCGGTGAAAAAGAGATTGACTTTGTGTGCGACAAGCAGGGTGAAAAACTGTACGTGCAGGTCTGCTATCTGCTTGCCTCTGAGGAAACGGTCAAACGCGAGTTTGGCGCATACAACAACATCCGTGACAACTATCCCAAATATGTTGTGTCTCTGGATGAATTCGACATGAGCAGAGATGGCATTAAGCACCGCAACATTCGGGATTTCCTCTTAGAAGAAGAGTGGAACTGACATCAATGCCCGCCGCAGTTTTCGCTGCGGCGGGCATTTTAATGTGCGGATTCAGAAAGTGGCTTCCGGTCATTCAGGAATATTATGAGAGGGAAGATAGTAAAGAGGCGTTTGCGGAGTGGAAGGCAAAGAAGTAGGCATTGGACAAAGCACTTGCGTAAAGCAACCGGGAGAATTATCGCAATTGGAAGTTCTCCCGGCTTTTTCGTTATTAGTTTCCAATTTCTTCGCTAGAACCAATAAATCCGCCCCTATGCCCAACCAGCAAAGGATCAAATGAAAACCAAAAACGAGCATCCGAAACTCGGATGCTCGTTTTGTGCTTCTTCTGAAGTTTGGTGGAGATGAGGGGGATCGAACCCCTTACCTCTTGAATGCCATTCAAGCGCTCTCCCAAGTGAGCTACACCCCCATGGCAGAAGAAGCAGATTCAATTGCGGCCACTTTTGCGGCTGCGAGAGTTATTATAGCAAAGAGAAGGGGAGATGTCAACAAAAACTTCTTAAAAAAGCGAAATTGATTTGAATTTTACGAAAAACAGGCGAAAAGTCACAGCGTTTGCCAATACCACAGGCCGATGCCGAACACAACAGCAATGAAAACCAGCCATAAAACAAGATAGCGCACGCTCAGATTCTGGCGCAGAGCAGCCCCCAGAGTAGGGCGCTCAGTGCGGGGGCGAGACTTTTTGAAGAACGAAAAATTCATGGCAGTGCTCCTTGAAAAAATGAGAAATTAGGAATTAGAAATGAGCAGTGAGGAATGAGAAACGGCAGGACTAAGTGAGCTTCATTGTCCATTGGTAGGGCAAACGGGCGGTGTGCCGCAGGGTTTCTCCGCCCAGAACGCCCGAAGCTCGTCCGCCAGTTGGGCGGCACTCAGCACCGGCCGGCAGCCGTTCCAGTGGGCGGGCAGCAGGGCGCGGTAATCCTCCCAGGTAAAGCGCTCATCGATCAGCAGCACAACCCCCTGATCGCTTGGGGTACGGATGACCCGCCCGGCGGCCTGTAGCACTTTGTTCATGCCGGGGTATTGGTAGGCATAGGCAAACCCGCTGCCGCGGCTGCTCTCAAAATAGCGGCGCATCATTTCCCGCACCGGGTTGACCTGGGGCAGCCCAACGCCCACCACAGCGGCCCCGAGGAGCCGGTCGCCCACCAGGTCCACGCTTTCGCCGAACACGCCGCCCATCACGGCAAACCCCAGCAGCGTTTCGCCGGAGGCCGCGGAGAATTGGGCGAGGAATGTCTCTCGCTCGCTGTCCTCCATGCCGGGCTGCTGAAGCAGGGTGGGGATTTGCGGGAACAGTTCCGCAAAGCGCTGGGCGGCCTGGTTCAGATAGGCATAGGAGGGGAAAAACGCCAGATAGTTCCCGGTCCGGCCCTCGGTCATTGCGGCCAGAAGGCGGCAGACCTCATCCAGGCTGGCGGCCCGGTTGCGGTAGGTGGTGGAGATCCGGCAGGCGCAGAACAGGCCAAGATTTTCCCGGGGGAAGGGGCTGGGCAGGGCGACGCATCGGGCTTCCGGGCAGCCCAGAATGTCCCGATAATAGGAGGGCGGGGCAAGCGTTGCGCTGAACAGAACGGCGGCCCGGCCCAGCGCGAAGCTGGCGTTCAGGAAATCACTGGGGTCCAGGCACAGCTGCCGGGCCAGCACCTGCCCGCCGGCAAGGCTGACCTGGGTGATGTAATGCTCGTCGTACCCGTCGGCCACCCGCAGCCAGGCCCGAAAATCGAAGTAAAGCTGAAGCAGCACGTCGTGAGTAGGCCCCTGCCGGTGTTCGTCCAGCCATTCTTCCAGCGGCTTCAGGCAGCGGCGCACCGCTTCGGAAAAGGCTTCCTGAGCCGGGGTGAAGAACAGGGTGCGGTCCGGGGCTTCACGGCATTGATCCCGCCAGGCGAGAAACTGGCTATTGACCTTGCCTAGGGCGGTTTTCAGGCGGCTGCGCCCCTTGCCGAGGGCCTTGCGGGCCTCCGCCAGCTGCGCACGGCCCAGTTCGGCCGAGTACATATCCCGCGCCCGGTCGGGTAGATTGTGGGCTTCGTCCACAAGAAACAAATGGTCGCCGGGCGTCTCGAAAAAGCGGCTCAGGCGCACCACCGGGTCAAACAGATAGTTGTAGTCGCCCACAATCACGTCACACCAGAGGGCCAGATCCAGCCCCAGTTCAAAGGGGCAGACGGTGTGGCGGCGTGCCAGCGCTTCCAGGGCGGGGCCGTCCAGGCGGGTCTTGTCCAGCCCTTCCCAGAGGGCGGCCTTCACCCGGTCGTAATAGCCATTGGCGTAGGGGCAGGCCTCGGGGGCGCATTCGCGGTGCTCCAGCAGGCAGGCTTTATCCTTTGCAGTGAGGGCAATGCTGCGCAGATGCAGCGACGGCGGCAGCAGGTCCAGCGCCTGCCAGGCGGCCCGGCGGGTGGTGGTGCGGGCTGTGAGATAAAACACCCGTTCGCCGTCCCCCTCGCCCATGGCCCGAAGGGCCGGGTACAGGGTGCTGATGGTTTTACCGATGCCGGTGGGGGCCTGCACCATCAGGCGGCGGCCCTGGCGGCAGGCACGGTACACCTCGCCGGCCAGGGCGTGCTGCCCGGGGCGGAACTGCGCAAAGGGAAAGGCCAGCGCCACCAGATCTTGTGTGCGGTCGGCCTGCCATTGGGCCTGCCGTTTGGCCCAGGGGGCGTACTCTTCCAGCAGCTCCTGCAAAAATGCGGTTAGGGCCTGGGCGGAAAAGCAGCGCTCGAAACGGACGATCTGCTGATCTTCTACCTGAAAATAGGTCAGGCGCACGCCAATCTCGTCCAGCCCCTGCTGGGCGGCCCAGATGGCGGCGTATACCTGCGCCTGTGCCCAATGAACTGGCTCCATCTCTTCGGTGATCTGCTCGGTGGGGCAGGTGACGGTTTTGATTTCATCCACCATGACCAGCCCGTCAACGCCGGTGAAAATTCCGTCGGCCCGGCCTTCCAGCCGGTAGACAACGCCGGCGGCGTTCAGATCGGCCTTGATGGAGACTTCGGCTTCGTATCCATCTCCGGCGGCTTTTTGTAGGCGGCGATGGATGCGCGCCCCCTCCAGCGCCCGGTCAAACCCGGTGAAGCGATTGTCGATGCTGCCGGTGTTGCGCAGAAATTCCACCAGCTGCCGAACAGAAAGGCGGACCTGAACGGTCGATTCCGGTTCCATATTCGTTCGGGTCTCCTTTCCAAAATTGAATTTGAAGAAATGATTGGCTTTATCATAGCGTATTTTGCGCGGGTGTGCAATCCGGCGGCGGTTCCTGCAGCCCCATGGCGCGGGCGGTCTCCCGGCCGATGGCCTCCACCTGAGAAAAATCTGCCGCGGCCTTATAAAACTCCTCCAGCAGGTCATGATTCTGCTTGGCGGAAGCCTGCATGGCACTGGCCTGTGCCAGAAGGTCCTCCGCGGCCTTTTTGTTGAAGCGCAGCCGTTTGCGGCGGCAGCTCAGCGTGGGCTGGGTGCTGAACCGGGCACAGCGAATGGTGCGCTGCCCCTCAAAGTGCAGCGGGTGCCAGCTGTTGGCGGTGAGGAAGGCAAGGCGCAGGTCGGGGAAGATCAGGTGGTCGATTTTGTCGCCCGGTGCCATGGGGCACCAGCACACGATGACCCGGTGGCCCTTTTGCAGGGCGGCGTCCCGCAGAAGCTCCAGCAGCAGGCGGCTGGCCGCGCCGGTTTCGTCCTGCAGAACCACCTGCCGGTCGGTGAGGGCAGCAATGGTATCGCTGTAGACGATTCGTCCTTGCGGGGTGACGGCACTGAGCAGCCGGTCGCAGGCAAGGCCGGGGCCGGGCAGGCTGGGCAGATAGCGGGCGGCCAGCCGGGCGGCTTCTTTTCGGACCTTGTCAAAGTCGGTGGTGCAGGCGGCGGTGCGGCGGCTGTCCAGCAGAATGCCCCCGGCGGCGGAGACATAGCGGGCGGCCCGGCCCTGGAACCGGCTGCACAGGTCAAACAGGCGCTGAATCTCTTCGCGGTTCTCCTGCAGATAGGCCCGGTTCAGGGTGTGATACAGGCTCACCACCTGTTCGTGCGCCACCGGATAGGCCGGGTCCAGGGTGTGGGGCGCGGTAGCGTCCACAATGCCGCAGCCCTCCTGCCAGAAGATGGCGCCGTCCAGGCTGTCCGGGTCCGAAGAGCAGTGGATGTGTTCCACCACGCCGCGGCCGCGGGCGGTCAGCTGCTTCATCAGGGTGGACTTGCCGCAGCCCGGCCCGGCCTTGATGAGCCAGAGCGCAAGGCCGGGCTGCCGGGCCAGCTCGTGAAAGTAGCCCCGGAAGCCGGTGGGGGACAGGCAGCCTAGGAAAAAGTTGGCCTGAATGGGTGCATGGGTGTGTTCCATAAATGTTTCCCTCCTTTGGGCACATCCTATGCGGGAGGGCCTGCGCGCGCCACAAGGGCAAAAAGCGGAACCGCTGCCCCGGAAAATGAAAAGAGAGGAAGAGATTTGAGATAAAATGAGGGGGAACGCTATTCCCATTCCGGCGGTTTGCGTATATAATAAATAGAAGATTTGATGGGGGCGCTGGTTCGGCGGCCCCCGCACAAAACGGACGAAGGCCGGAAAACGCTGCCTTGGCCCGGGGCCACTGCGGCCCGAATGTTTCAGGAAAGGAATGTTGAAGCAATGCCCCAATTTTCAGTCCCGCTCGGAAAACTGGCAAAGCAGCTGAACCTGGAGAGCCTGTACGCCCCCAAGGACCTGTGGCAGATTCCCATCACCACGGCGGACATCAACCGCCCCGGCATTATGTTGGCAGGCTTTTATCAGTATTTTGACGCCACCCGAATTCAGATCATCGGCATGGTGGAGATGGCGTATCTGAAAGACCTGCCGGACGATGAGCGGCGCAACCATCTGGAAAAGCTGTTCAGCATGAAGCCCCCCACCGTAATCATTTCCCGCGGGATGGACCCGCTGGATGAAATGCTGGACTTTGCCCGCTGGTACGATGTGCCCCTGATGCGCTCGGCCGAAACCTCCTCCACGCTGATGAGCAACCTGATCAGCTACCTGAACGTGGAGCTGGCGCCCCGCGTGACCCGCCACGGCGTATGCGTGGAGGTATACGGCGAGGGCATCCTGATTCTGGGCGACAGCGGCGTGGGCAAAAGCGAGACGGCGGTGGAGCTGGTGAAGCGCGGCCACCGGCTGATTGCGGATGACGCGGTGGAACTGCGCCGCACTTCCGGCACCACCGTCATCGGCACCTCGCCGGAGAACATCCGCCATTTTCTGGAACTGCGGGGCATCGGCATTGTGAACGTGGCCCGCACCTTCGGCATTGGCGCCGTGAAAACCAGCGCCAACATTGACCTGGTGGTGGAGCTGGAGCCTTGGGACAAGAGCAAAACCTACGACCGTACCGGCCTGACCGGTGAAAATTATGAGATTCTGGGCGTGCAGATCCCCAGCACGGTCATTCCGGTGATGCCCGGCCGAAATCTGGCGGTGATTCTGGAGACGGCGGCCATCACGAACCGCCAGAAGAAGATGGGGTACAGCGCCGCACAGGAGCTGCTGACCCGTCTTGGCCTGGAGGATGACCTGAGCAACAAAACCTGAAACGCTGCAAAGCGCAGCGGCAGAGTGAGGAGAAAAAACTATGGAACAGTATACCATTGGCGTAGATCTGGGCGGCACGACCATCACGGCCGGCCTTGTGGACAAAGACCATAACATTGTGGACCGTGCAAGCTGCCTCACCGGGCTGCCCCGGCCTTCGGAAGAAGTGGAGCAGGAGATTGCCGGGCTTTGCCGCCAGCTGGCCGAAAAGCACAAGTTTGCGATGAGCGACCTGAAGTGGGTGGGCATCGGCACACCCGGCAGCGTGAACAGCGAGAGCGGCGTGGTGGAGTTCAATGCGAACTTCGGCTACAACGATTGGGCATTGCAGGCCAACATGGAAAAGCTGCTGGGCTGCAAGGTGTATATTGAAAACGACGCCAACGCGGCGGCCTACGGCGAATACATCGCCGGTGCAGCCAAGGGGGCAAAGTATGCGGTGGCCATCACCCTGGGCACCGGCATCGGCGGCGGCATCATCATCAACGGCAAGATCTTTGCCGGCTTTAACTACGCCGGTGCCGAGCTGGGCCACACCGTTGTGGTGAAGGGCGGCCGGCCCTGTATGTGCGGCCGCCGCGGCTGCTGGGAAAAGTACGCCAGCGCCCGCGCCCTGACTGAGGACACCCGGGCCGCGATGCTGGCCAACCCTGACAACATGATGTGGAAACTGGTGGGCGGCGACCTGACCAAGGTGGGCGCCAAAACCGCCTTTGATGCCCTGCATGCAGGCGATGAGCTGGCCAAAACTGTGGTGTCGAACTGGATCGAGTATGTGGCCTGCGGCATTACCGACGTGGTGAACATTTTCCAGCCGGAAGTGATCTGCATCGGCGGCGGCGTTTCGGCGCAGGGCGAGACCCTGCTGGGACCCATCCGGGAGTATGTGGATCGGGAAGAGTATGCGCGCAACGGCAAAAAGCGCACGGTCATCAAAGCAGCCGAGCTGAAGAACGATGCGGGCGTGTTGGGTGCAGCCAGCCTGGGCGAGCAGCAGATGGCCTGAGCCTGCGCTGAAACGAGGAGAACATGACCATGAGACAGGATCAGCTGGAAATGCTGAAAGGCTTGTGGGACCGGGAGGGCGTGCCGTATGAGTGCGGTACGCCCCTTGCCCGGTATACCACTTTTAGAATCGGCGGCCCGGCGGCTTTGTTTGCCCGCCCTGCCGATGCCCGGCAGCTGGAAGCGGCGTTGACGGCCTGCAAAAAATCCGATGTGCGGTATTATCTGCTGGGGCAGGGCTCCAACACGCTGTTTGCGGACGAAGGGTTTGACGGGGCGGTCATCTGCACCCGCATGATGGGCGGCGTGCCGCGCATTGAGGGCGAGCGCATGACGGCCCCGGCCGGGGCCGGGCTGACGGCCCTGTGCGCCATGGCGCGGGACGCCGGGCTGACCGGCCTGGAATTTGCCTGCGGCATTCCGGGAAGCCTGGGCGGCGCGCTGTATATGAACGCCGGTGCTTACGGCGGTGAGATGAAGGACGTGGTGGAAACGGTGACCTGCCTGACCCCGGAGGGAATGGTGGAGACCCGCACGGCCGATGAACTGGCGTTTGGGTACCGTACCAGCGTGTTTGAGCAGGACGGCAGCTGTGTGCTCTCGGCCACGCTTCGCCTTGCCCATGGCGACAAGGCGGCCATTCGCGCCCGCATGGCGGAGCTGCTTGCCAAGCGCCGGGAAAAGCAGCCGCTGGAATGGCCCAGCGCAGGCAGCACCTTCAAGCGGCCCCAGGGGGCCTTTGCGGCCGCCCTCATTGAGCAGTGCGGCCTGAAGGGCCTTCAGGTGGGCGGCGCGGCCGTGAGCCGGAAGCACAGCGGCTTTGTGGTAAACTTAGGCGGCGCGACCTGCGCCGATGTGATCGCCCTCACGGAACAGGTGATCCGTGTGGTGAAGGAGAAAACCGGCTACACGCTGGAACGGGAAATCCGTGTGGTGAAGTAAGGCGGGTTTCACCGCCCGGAGAGGGCGAACGGGACAGCACGCGGGAAACAAGACAGCGGCTGCCGGACAGGATGGGAAAGTACCCGGCGCCGGAACAAATCGGCGGGGCCGGGCAGAACAGGAGCGAAAAATGGAACTTGTGATCGTGACCGGGCTTTCCGGTGCGGGCAAATCTCTGGCGATGAACGCGCTGGAGGACATTGGCTATTTTTGCATTGACAACATTCCCGCCGGGCTGATGCCCCGCCTGCTGGAGTTTGCCCAGCAGGGCGGCAACCTGCTGAAAAAGGTGGCGGTGGGCCTGGACATCCGCGGTGCCCGCTCGCCGCAGGAGATTCGGGACGCACTGGCCACGCTGGACGACCGGAAGGTGGATTACCGGATACTGTTTCTGGAGGCCACGGATGACGTGCTGCGCCGCCGCTACAAAGAGACCCGCCGCCGCCACCCCATCAGCATCAGCGAGGGCATTTCCACCAGCGAAGCCATTGTGCGGGAGCGGCAGATCCTGCGCCCCCTGTTTGAACGGGCGGATTTTGTGGTGGATACCTCGCTGCTCTCCACGGCCCAGAACAAAGAGCGCATCTGTGCGCTGTTCTTGACCGGACATGAGCGGCCCATGGCCCTGAACATTGTGTCCTTCGGGTTCAAGTTCGGCCTGCCCGCCGAGGCGGACATTGTGTTTGACGTGCGCTGCCTGCCCAACCCCTTCTATGTGCCGGAGCTGAAGGACAAGACCGGGCTGGACCAGGAAGTGGTGGACTATGTGATGAACTCGGCGCAGTCGCAGGAACTGCTCAAGCGCATGGAAGGGCTGCTGGAGTACTCTCTGCCCCTGTATGTGCAGGAGGGCAAGAGCCAGCTGACGGTGGCCGTGGGCTGCACCGGCGGCAAACACCGCTCCATCACATTTGCCCGCAAACTGGCGGAATTCTGCGACCGGCTTGGCTATGAGCCCAGCGTGCAGCATCGGGATGCCCGCCGCACAAACTGAACACGATTTCCGGCACAGCCGCTTCAGAATGCGCAGGCCGGCAGACAATTCAAACAAGCAATGCCGTCAGTCATGCTTTGGGCCGCAGAGTGCGGAAAAGAATGGCTGACGGCAGTGGTTTCAAAGAACGGAGAGTACCCTTGAGTTTTTCGCAGGACGTAAAATATGAGATCATTGCCCGGCGCATCGGCAAACCCTGCTGTGCGCTGGCGGCCTGTTACGGAGCGGCCTGCTTCGGCAAGTATTTTGATGCCCAGGGCATGGTGCTGCATACTGAAATCCCGGAAGCGGCCCGGTTGGTGCAGAAGCTGTACCATCGGGTGGGCATTGAGGGCGAGATCGTTCAGAAAGAGCGGCTGGGCGGCCCCATCAGCGAATTCAGCGTGAAAGACCCGGAGCAGGTGGCCCGTATGATGGAATTGTTCGGGCACACCGGAACCGAGGCCAGCCTACGCATCAACCCGGCCATTCTGCAGTGCAGCGGTTGTGTGAGCGCCTTTGTGTCCATGGCATTTTTGTGCAGCGGCACTATGACCGACCCGCAGAAGGAGTACAATCTGGAATTCCTGACCGGCCGGCGCAATTTGGCGCGGGATTTTGAGGCCCTCATCGCCGAGCATGAATTCTGCCCGCATCGCACCGTGCGCAAGGGGGCCAACGTGATTTATGTCAAGGCCAGCGAACCGCTGGTGGACCTTTTGACCTTTATGGGCGCGCCCAAGGCGGCCATGCAGCTGATGGAGCTGAAGATGGTGAAGGACGTGCGCAACAAGACCAATCGCATCATCAACTGCGAAACGGCCAACCTGAGCAAAATGGCGGCGGCCAACGCGCCGGTGAACAAGGCGGTGCGCTATCTGGAAGAGCACGGCGACCTGGCCGGCCTGCCGGAGCCGCTTCGCCAGGCAGCTCAGGTGCGGCTGGAGCAGCCGGACGCCTCGCTGGCGCAGCTGGCCCCGCTGCTGGACCCGCCGGTGAGTCGGTCGGGCCTGTCGCACCGGTTCAAGCGCTTGCAGGAGATCGCAGAAACCCTGCGGGAGAGGAGAGAGCATGGCTGAACGGCAATTTACCCATCTGCACGTACACACGGAGTACAGCCTGCTGGACGGCGCGTGCCGCATTGACCAGCTGTTTGACCGGGTGAAGGAACTGGGCCAGACCGCCATTGCCATCACCGACCATGGCGTGATGTACGGCTGTGTGGATTTTTATAAGGCAGCTAAAAAGGCGGGCATCAAGCCGATCATCGGCTGTGAGGTGTATGTGGCCACCCGCACCCGGTTTGACAAGGTAGCCCGCATTGACGGCAACCGCCACCTGATTCTGCTTTGCAAAAATGAAACCGGGTATAAAAACCTTATTAAAATGGTCAGCGCCGGGTTTATTGAGGGGTTCTACTCCAAGCCCCGTGTGGACCATGAGCTGCTGGAGCAGTACCACGAAGGGCTGATCTGCCTGTCGGCCTGCCTGGCGGGCGAGGTGCCGCAGGCGCTGCTGGCCGGGGATTACGACCGCGCCAAGGAAATTGCGCTGTGGTACAACAACCTGTTCGGGCATGGGAATTACTACCTGGAAATTCAGGACCACGGCCTTGAGGAGCAGCAGACGGTGCTGCCCCAGCTGATCCGCCTTTCCAAAGAGACGGGCATTCCGCTGGTGGCCACCAACGATGCCCACTATCTGCGCAAGGAAGACAGCAAGATGCAGAGCATCCTGATCTGCATTCAGACGGGCAAAACCGTGAACGATCAGGATCGGATGGAATTTGAGACGGACGAGTTCTATCTCAAAAGCACCGATGAGATGTACGATCTGTTCTCCATCTGCCCGGAGGCGTGTGAGAACACCAACAAAATTGCCGAGCAGTGTAACTTCGATTTTGAGTTTGGCGTGACCAAGCTGCCTTACTTTGAAGCGCCGGACGGAATGGAAAATCAGGAGTACTTTGAGAAGCTCTGCCGGGAAGGTCTGGTGCGCCGCTACGGCGAACATCCCGACCCGGAGCTGACCAAGCGCCTGGAATATGAAATTGGGGTCATCAAGCGCATGGGGTACACCAACTATTACCTCATTGTGTTCGACTTTATCAATTACGCAAAAAGCCAGGGAATTCCGGTAGGCCCCGGCCGCGGCAGTGGCGCGGGCAGCCTGTGCGCCTACTGCGTAGGCATTACCAACATCGACCCCATTCGGTACAACCTGCTGTTCGAACGCTTTCTGAATCCGGAGCGCGTGAGTATGCCCGACTTTGACGTGGACTTCTGCTACGAACGGCGGCAGGAGGTCATTGACTATGTGAACCGGAAGTACGGCCATGACCATGTGGCCCAGATCGTTACCTTCGGAACCATGGCGGCCCGTGCGGCCATTCGGGACGTGGGCCGTGTGCTGGACATCCCCTATCAGGAGGTGGATGGAGTCGCCAAACTGGTGCCGATGGAGCTGAAAATGACCCTGCACCGGGCCATGGAGGTTTCGCCGGAGCTGAAAGCCCGCTACGACGCCGATCCCAAGGTGCAGGAGCTGATCGACACCGCCATCAAGATCGAGGGAATGCCCCGCCATGCCTCTACCCACGCGGCAGGCGTGGTGATCACCCGGGAGGCGGCCAATGAGTATGTGCCCCTTTCCACCAACGACGGCGTGCCGGTGACCCAGTTCAACATGACCACCATTGAGGAGCTGGGCCTGCTGAAGATGGACTTTTTGGGCCTGCGTACCCTGACGGTGCTGCACGACGCCGAGGAGATGATTCGCCGGGTGCAGCCGGATTTTTCGCTGGATGCCATCTCCTATGAGGACAAGGCCACCTACGAAATGCTGGCCCAGGGCGAAACCGAGGGTGTGTTCCAGCTGGAATCCACAGGCATGCGGCAGGTTCTGGCCGGGCTGCACCCGCAGAGCCTTGAGGACGTCATCGCTCTGATCAGCCTGTACCGCCCCGGCCCCATGGATTCCATTCCCACCTACCTGCGCAACCGCCGCCAGCCGGACCAGATCCGCTATAAAACGCCGGAACTGGCGCACATTCTGGACGTGACCAACGGCTGCATCGTGTATCAGGAGCAGGTCATGCAGATCTGCCGGGAGCTGGCCGGCTTCTCCTATGGCCAGGCTGACCTGGTGCGCCGTGCAATGAGCAAGAAAAAGCACGATGTGATGGAAAAGGAACGTCAGCACTTCGTGTACGGCAACACGACCCCCGGGCAGGAATGCAACGGCTGCATCAAAAACGGAATTTCGGAGGAGGCGGCCAACGCCATCTTTGACGATATGTCCAGCTTTGCGTCCTATGCCTTCAACAAATCCCATGCTGCCTGCTATGCCTATGTGGCGTATCAGACCGCGTACCTGAAGTGCCATTACCGCAGCCAGTTTATGGCGGCGCTGCTCACCAGCGTGCTGGACAACACCGACAAGGTCATTGAGTACTCCGGTGAGTGCCAGCGCCTGGGCATTCAGGTGCTGCCGCCGGACATCAATGTGAGCGACGGCGGCTTTACCGTGGACGGACAGAACATCCGGTTTGGCCTGAATGCGGTGAAAAACGTGGGCCGCAACCTGATCGCCACCACCGTGCAGGAGCGCAAGGAAACGCCCTTCCGCAGCCTGTACGATTACTGCAAGCGGCTGTACGGCGTGGAGATCAACCGCCGGGCGGTGGAAAGCCTCATCAAGGCCGGCGCCTTTGACCGGCTGGAGGACACCCGGCGGGGCATGCTGGAATCGGTGGAGGGCATTCTGAAAAGCGTGGAAACCGATGCCCGCAAAAACGTCGCCGGGCAGCTGGACCTGTTCAGCCAGCTGGACGACGAGGACGAGTGGGACGATTATCACATTCCCAAGGTGCCCGAGTATCCGCCGCAGGAGCTGCTGCGCATGGAGAAGGAAGTGAGCGGGCTGTATCTGTCCGGTCATCCGCTGGACAGTTACCGCGAAAAGATCGAGCAGTACGCCACCTGCCAGATTCTGGCGCTTTCCGGCGAGAGCGGCAAAGAATACGACGGCAAGCAGGTAAATCTGGTGTGCACGGTGGTCAAAACCAAGTTTATGACGACCAAATCCAACACCCTGATGGCTTTTACCACGGTGGAAGATCTGACCGGAACCATGGAGATCCTGATCTTCCCCAAAACGCTTACTGACTGCCGGGACGCCCTGCAGGACAACGCGGTTGTGGTGGTGAGCGGCCGGGTCTCGGTCAAAGAGGAAGAACCGGCCAAGCTGCTGGCCGACCATGTGGTGCCCATTGACCGCTATACCCCCGGCCAGCAGAACCTGGCCAGGCGCAGCACCGTGGCGAAGGAAAGCCCGAAGGCCGTGTACCTGAAGCTGCCCGGAAAGGACAGCCCCCAGATGGCCAAGGTGCGCAGTCTGCTGGGCATTCTGGATGGGACCATGCCGGTTTACATCCGCTTTGTGGACACCGGAAAGATGGTGCTGGCCCCGCGTACCCTGTGGGCACTGGATCACCCGCTGCTGTACAGCGAGCTGAACCGCATTCTGGGCGAGGAAAATGTGGCAGTTCGCTGAATGCCCGCCCGCCAAAAACAGCCGTGCGGCAGCCCGGAGGCAGGAAACAGAACCTCATAACGCAAAATGCGAGAAATGGGCAGAACGATGGGAAAACAGGTGCAACAAAGTGAGATTTCATGCAACATTCCCACCGTTTACAAACCAAAACCGGGCGTGATATACTTTTAACGATGGGCAGGGAAAAGCGGCAGCCCCGGCGGACAGGCTTCCGGTGCTGCGCCCCATGACCCAGAGAGTACGCCCCCGGAACAGCCGGTTGAACCGGGCGGGCGGCCGCGAGCCGCCGACTGGTCCAAACCAGCAGGGCGGCCCGTTTTTAGGAGGAGTGTCTTATGGCAAAAGAGATCAAGACCATCGGCGTTCTCACCAGCGGCGGCGACGCCCCCGGCATGAACGCTGCTGTGCGTGCAGTTGTGCGTACCGCCCTGAGCAAGGGCATCAAGGTCAAGGGCATTGAGCGCGGCTACAACGGCCTGCTTCACAACGAAATGCGGGATATGGATCTGCGCAGCGTTTCCGAGATCATTCACCGCGGCGGTACGGTGTTGTATACCGCCCGCTGCCTGGAGTTTCTCACCAAAGAAGGCCAGGAGCAGGGCGCGCAGTGCTGCCGCGACAACGGCATTGATGCGCTGGTGGTCATCGGCGGCGACGGCTCGTTCAAGGGCGCCCGCGCGCTGGCCAACCTGGGCATTCCCTGCATCGGCATTCCCGGCACCATTGACAACGACATTGCCTGCAGCGAGTACACCATCGGCTACGACACCGCCATGAACACCGCAGTGGAGATGGTGGATAAGCTGCGCGATACCACCCAGAGCCATGACCGCTGCAGCGTTGTGGAGGTTATGGGCCGTCATGCCGGTTACATTGCCCTGAACGTGGGCATCGCCACCGGCGCCATTGCCACCCTGATTCCCGAGCGGCCTTACGACCTGGAGCGGGACATTCTGGACCGGATGAGCTTCACCCAGAAGACCGGAAAGAAGCATTTTATCATCGTGAAGGCCGAGGGCGTGTCCGGCACCGCACAGGATCTGGCCAATGAGATTCAGGCCCGCACCGGCATTGACTCCCGTGCCACTGTTCTGGGCCATGTGCAGCGCGGCGGTGCCCCCACCCTGCGTGACCGCGTGACGGCCTCTCAGATGGGCTATCAGGCCGTGTATCTGCTGGAGCGCGGCATCTTCAACCGCGTGGTGGCTGTGTCGGCCGATCAGATCGTGGACTATGACATCAACGTGGCACTGGCCATGCACAAGACCATCGACACCAAGATGATCGACGTAGCCAACACCATTTCCATCTGAACGCCGCGGACGTTTTACCAAGCAAATAATAAGGGCGATACCAACCAGGCTGACTGCCGGGAGGTATCGCCCTTTTTGCTCTTTGCGGCACCGGATGTGCGGGCATGGAAGCGGGCAGGGGAACCAAAATCATCGAGGCACCATAAAATGGGGCACCGAATGAATTCGGGACACAAAGGAGGTACCTCATATGTCGATGCCTGTTATCGCAATGCCCTGCAACCCGATTACCATGGCCCAGGCGGTGACCGACCTGCTGGAGAGCATCGCCTTGGAGGAGACGGCCCTCAGCCACATTCTCAACGCGGAGGGCGAGAAGATCCAGAAGGTGCTGGCCCAGGAACCGGCGGATTTCTGCCGCATTGTGGAAGTGAATGAATCGGTGGTGAACATGGTTTCCGCCGTGAGCAACCTGGAGCTGATTCTGAAAGACAAACTGGAATTTGTGGCCAACAACCTCTATTATCCGGCCCAGGAAGAGAACTGAGCGAAAGGCCCCGGCCGCAGAGACGAAAAAGCGCTGCCCGCGATTTGCATCGCAGGGCAGCGCCTTTTTTTATTGGTCAGGTGAAATTACATACTGATCCAGCCGAACGCATTGGCGACGGAGCTGGCCAGAATGATTGCGGCGAAAATGGGGCACAGGTAGCGGATCATGAAGGTGAACACCGTTTTGCGGCGGAAAGTGCCCTCGCCGTGCAGCACCTCGGCCTCAATGGCCTTTACCCCCACAACGCGGGAGACCAGCAGGCAGATGGCAATGGCGGCGATGGGCATCATGACCGAGTTGGTCAGGAAATCGAAAAAGTCCAAAAACTGCATCCCGAGAATCGTTACGCCGGAGAGCGGGCCATACCCCAGCGAAGAGAGCGTGCCCAGCGCAACCAGAATGACGGCCATCAGGCAGGTGGACGTTTTGCGGCTCCAGCCCAATTCATCCTGAAAGGTGGAAACTGCGCTCTCCGTCAGGGCGATGGAGCTGGTTACCGCGGCAAACAGCACCAGCAAAAAGAACAGCACGCCCACCGCAGAGCCGAAGCCCATGCTGTCAAACACCTTGGGCAGGGTGATGAACATCAGAGACGGCCCAGCATTCAGCGAGGCAGAGTCGCCGCCGGAGAACGCAAACACAGCGGGAATGATCATCAGGCCGGCCATCATGGCGATGAGGGTGTCAAAGAACTCCACGTTCTGGGTGGAATCTTCAATGGCAATGTCCCGCTTCATGTAGGAGCCAAAGGTGATCAGGATACCCATGGCGATGGACAGGGAGTAGAACATCTGCCCCATGGCGGAAACGACCGTCATCCAGGAGAAATTCTCCGGGTTGGGAACCAGAAAGTATTTGACACCGGCCATGGCCCCCGGGCGGGTCACGGAATAAATGGTGATGATGACGGAGAGCACCACCAGCACCGGCATGGTTACTTTGGAAAAACGCTCCACGCCGTTCTCCACACCGGCAAAAATAATGCCCAGCGTCAGCAGTGCAAACGCAAGAAAGGCCAGCTCGGTGGAAGCACCGTCCGAAATGAAGCCGGAGAAGTAGTCATCGCTGGCCAGCGCATGGCTGTGGCCCAGCAGGTACTCGCACAGGTATTTGACGACCCAGCCGCCGATGACCGAGTAATAGGGGACGATCAGGATGGGGATAACGGCGTTGATCCAGCCGCCGAAGCGCAGCGGCCCGGTTCGCTTGCCGGGCTTTGCAAAAAACGCGAACGCGCCCACGGGGCTTTTGCCGGTCATGCGGCCCAGAGCGGTTTCCGCCACGATCATAGAATAGCCGAAGGTGAGCGCCAGCAGGATGTAAATGAGCAGAAAAATACCGCCGCCGTACTTGGCGGCCAGATACGGGAACCGCCAGATGTTGCCCAACCCGACGGAGGCACCGGCAGCGGACAGCACAAAGCCGAGTTTGCCGGAAAAGGTGCTTCTAGATTCGTTTGATTTCATGTTTTCTCCTATTTTTTACAGCCGCGAATGCTTGGCGGGCTGTGGTGCGGCAAAATATTTCCAATCGGGGCCGCTTTTTTATTATAGCGGAATTGTAAAGCGGGTTCAATCGTATCTTTTAAAGTTTGGCCTGCATCGGGCAGAATGCCTTAAGAATGGGTGAAGTTTTCCGGCTGCATTATCACACTTTGGGCGGGATTTCAAGCCTGTTCTTCCCGACGCTTCTGTGCTATCCTGAGCAGACCAAAAAACAGGCGGAGGTGCAGCAATGAACGGGATAAACGAATGGATGATGCAGGCGAATGAGCAGCAATGCCTGAACGAGCTTCTGGCACAGCCGGAAGAGGAAGCGGCTCTGACGCTGACCGGGGCGCAGGCCCTTCAGCTGCTGGAAACCCGGCGGGAGACCCTGCACCGGGAGGGCCTTGTGGAATGGGGCGAGGGAATTCTGCCGCAGCAGGCAAAGCGGTTTGAACAAAGTGCCTATCTGGACCGGCAGACCTACGCGGAAAGCCTGGAGCGGCTGGCTGCGCTGTTTTATCACTGCCGCGCTCAGGCCGGTGAACGGGTGACGGATGAGCAAATTCTGGAATTATTGAGCACCCGCTTTGAGGGGATATGCGGCGGCGATTTTGAACGGCTGGAAGAACTGGCGCAGGAGTTTCTGCAGTTGTTCCCGGAGTCTCTGGCAGTGCGCACCCTGCTTCGATTTGACCCGGATTACCGGCGGCAGTTCTACAACCTGAGCGGGGTGCTGCTGCGCTGCGTGATGGTCACGGCACTGCGGCAGGAGATTCTGGAAGACCGAACTGCCCCAAGCGCGGCGTGCCTGGCGGTTTGGAGAACGACCACCACCCCGGCACAGCAGGAGGCGAAGCTGGCACTGCTTTTGCAGCAGATGACCGCCGGGCGCTGCCCCCACTCGAAGGCGGTGTGCCGCTATCTTGCGCCGGAACTGCATGGCTTTGTGCAGCAGCTTGCGGTGACCAGCGAGGAGGGCCTTGGGCATCTGGAGGTGTGCATGGAGCAATGAACAGCCCGGAAACGAAAAAGCAATGCCTTGCGTTTTACATAGGAAACGTAAGGTATTGCAGAAATTCGCTTTTTGATCGCTTGTTTATAAAGAAAAGCATTCAGGCCCGGGT
>Ga0129312_1000237_pt1 | contig 55042 bp, 50 predicted proteins | sample O827metagenome_FD_94434 | JGI IMG/M metagenome (GOLD analysis project Ga0129312, IMG submission 94434) | Orangutan group fecal microbial communities from Wisconsin, USA - O827 metagenome | ecosystem: Host-associated > Mammals > Digestive system > Large intestine > Fecal | place: USA: Wisconsin... | reverse complement strand
TATAATTCATTTGATGACCTCCCTTTGTATGCGGTAATCCCTGTTACCATTGACTTTGACAATCTTTAGTATACAGGTAAATCCACGAACCTACAATGTGGAGGTCATTACATATTGTCTAGAGAGGAAACAAGATGAACGAAGTTGCAAATATAATTGATGAACAAGAATTGATAGAGCATGATATTAATATTTCAAAGTTAATTTATTCTATCCGCGGAAAGCAGGTAATGCTAGATAGTGACTTGGCTATACTGTATGGATATACAGTAAAAAGACTTAATGAACAGGTGAAAAATAATATAAAACGATTTCCAGAAGATTTTATGTTTCAAATGACTAGAGAGGAAGTAAAAGATTTGCGGTCGAAAATTTCGACCGCAAATATAAATCCCAAAAGCAGATCGCTACCACATGTTTTTACTGAACAAGGGATTTATATGTTGGCGACAGTGTTAAACGGTGAAATTGCAGAACAGCAAAGCATTTTTATAATGCGTGCATTTCGTGAGATGCGGCATTTTATTGCAAACAATGCTCTTTTGTTTGAAAAAATTAATAATGTTGAATTAAAACAGTTGGAATTTCAAAAGGACACTGAGACAAAGTTTAGCAGAATATTTGAATACATATCGGATCATGAGGAAGAATCGCAAAAGATTTTCTTTGACGGTCAGATTTTTGATGCGTTCAGTTTGCTAACAGATATCATTGGCCATGCCAAGAAAGAGATTGTGCTAATTGATGGATATGTTGATGTAATCACATTAAATATTCTATCTAAGAAGAACGCAGGGGTGGATGTTTGGGCATATACATTACCAAATGCAAGGATATCTACTCAAGATATAGCCAATTTCAATGCACAGTATCCAACGCTTACAATAAAAAAGACTACCGCTTTTCATGATCGATTTCTAATCATAGATGGGACGGAAGGATATCATATTGGAGCTTCACTAAAGGATGCCGGTAAGAAATGTTTTGGAATTAACAGAATTGAGGGAGCTGATGACATTAATGACATAATGAAAAAGGCTCAGCAAACTGGTACATAAAATGAAAGGGTTGAGATAAAAGCAAAGATACGTTCTGTTTGGACAGTAAAGGTATGCGGAGATAATATATACAAAGCGCTTCTTTTACGGCAATAAGCTAAATAGTATAATTCTTACAATAAATTTAAGGAATTGTAAGAATTTTGAATATTGTTTGCATCAGGCACTATTTGTATAATCGAATTACGGTAATACAATTTTTAGTGGGAGGATGCATAATGAAGCAAAGTATAAAAAGTGCTGCGAAAATTAAGAGGTGTAAGGCGTGGTGGATAAGTGTGTTGTTATGCCTTTCCATGATGCTTGGGGGGGGTAGTTTCACAGAAGGCGGTGAAAGTAAACAGAGTTCCGGTGAAGGAGCTTCTGCGGCAGTTGAGGAGGCCGGAGAGCAGGAAGTGTATGCGGAGACAAGAGAGCCTGTTAATTTTTTCGCTCAGGAGTGGAAGCCTGCAGATGAGAGGCAAACAACAAAGGTCTGGTGGCAGTCAGTGGATTATAAAAAGGATTTGATACAGAATCCGGAAGGCAGCGAAAAATGTGACCGGACCTTTTATGCGGCAGAGGGAACGGATTGCTATATTTTGGCAGGATATGGGAGAGCAAGTTATTTGAACCATATCGACGGCAATACGCTGGAAACGGACTGTAAAAAGCTGATAGTAGAGGGCTTGGAGGCTGACAGTGGCACATATTTTCCTGTGGGACTTGAAGTAGTATCGGGCATTCCGATTTCTTTTATACAGCAATGGGATGATGAAACGCAGGAGACTATTCATTATTATATCGGTCAGGTGCATGAGGATGGCACAGTGAGGCTTTCAGTAGATATTTTGCCGGCTATGAAGAAAGCCGGAATCAGAATTGAAGATAATTATATCTTTTCGGATGTAAAGGCTGATGCAAGAGGTTATTATTATGTGTATACCGATAAGGCCCAGGTGGCTGTTATAGATGAAGAGGGAGCGTTACTTCATATTATGGAGGCACCGGGCGGCTCGGAAGGTTCCATAACTGGCAGCTATAAAACATATGAGGGAGTCAGGGTTTTCGAATTCTCCAGTCTTCAGGACACAAGCAGTACTACATTTTACTATAATGGTAAAGAGACAGAAGTGCTGTGTAAGGGAAGCTATGAATGCGTTAGTGTGAGATGCACAAACCCTTATGGAGAGATTTACTATTTTTCATCGGAGGGTAATTTGGTATGCTGGGATATGACCACAGGAATGTTTGCGAGTATTTATATGGGAACAGGTGTGGAAATTTTGTCAACTGCCAAGGTAATACTGTATAATGATGCCGGAGATGTGCTTGTTTTGTGTGATGAGGGTACTTCACAATATGTGAGTGTGCTTTCAAGAAACGGTCTGAAGGATAAAATCAAGATTACTGTGGCGGCAGTCGGCTTTGCTGATTACTATTTTAGATGCTATGCGTCTGCCTTTTCCAGAGAGAATCCGAATGTCGTTATGGAGGTAAAGGCTGTAAGTGATGATGAATGGATTAGAACGATGGCAGACTTGTCAGCCGGGAAAGGTCCGGATATACTGCTGCTTGATAGAGAAAAGCTGATAGCATTGCAGGAAAAGGGTATGTTGGCGGATTTGTCAGATGTTTTGCCTAAGGAGGTAAAGGAACAGATATTTGAAGGGGTTTTGCAGCAGGGAAGTGTGGACGGAAGGCTGTATAGTATTATATATTGTGCAGGTCCTGATACCTTAATGGTGTCCAGTCAGGTGTGGGATAAGGCTACATGGACAATCGAGGAGGTATTGCAGATTATAGAGAAGCGTGAGAAGGAAGGAAAACCCATTATCAATTTTGTGGCGGAGCAATATGAGTCCACGCCGGATTCCATGCTTTGGAGCTTTATAAAGGACTTGGAGCATTCCTCTTTCTTAGATTTGAAGTCGGGTGAATGCTATTTTGATACAGAAGAGTTTAAGGCACTGCTTAAGGTGTGCAGAAAATATGGTGTTGTATCGGCAAAAAAAAGCAGCAGTAATTTGGATAGTGTTGTAGAGGACAACAGAAAGAAGATGCAAAACGGTGAAGCACTTGCCTACAAAAGTATGTTGCTAGACCTTTTTTGGATGGGAGAGGATATGGCAGCGCTGGGCGAGGAATACACCTGCGTAGGTTATCCGACGGAAGGTGAGAGCGGAAGCTATTGGAACTGTTATAACGGCATTGCGGTTAATGCTAAGACTGAGAATCGAGAGCTGATTGATGAATTTCTTTGCTATGTTATGAATGAGGAGAATCAGCGCGAGGCAGGCGGCTATATGGTTCGCAAGGATGTTATTAGAGATAATGTAGTGTGGCAGGATTGGAACAAGTCTTATGGATTTTATATCGGTAATCGCAGCTATCGTTCGCTGGAGACTAAAAATGATGGAAGTACCTATGTTGAGGACTATATAGCTCTTTTGGAAAGCTGTGTTGCCAAACCGACAGAGGCAGATGCAATCAGAGCAATCATTGATGAGGAGATACCTGCGTACTTTAATGGGGATAAGGATGTCGATACTGTCGCAGATATTATTCAGAGCAGGGCGAGCTTGTATTTGAAGGAAAGAAAATAATAAGAATGGCAGCACCTCTTTTGTTGCAGAGGGCTGCCATTTGTATTATTTGCTTTGGTTAATTATATTTGCCCGGTGCAGTGCCAGATAAATGATGGGAATCAGTATCAGTTGAATAATAATGCCGGGTAGACTTTTTACAAAATAAGCAGTTGCCCATGCATTCCATGAATAGGTGCCGCCTGCAAAAATCAGAGCACGGGCAATTCCTGCGATAATGCGGCCTGCAAGCATGGCTCCAATCAGGCTTATGTAGAGGTTGACGATTACCTTGCCGGTATGGATAAACAAGATGAGAAGTCCTGATACAAGACCATAAACTGCGAGCTCAATCATCATGGAGGGGAGCATTGCTGCGGCGGGCATGGAGGTAATCATGCTGGACAGTAAGGGGCCTATAAGACCACATGTCAGTCCATAGGGAGCGCCACAGATAAGACCGCACAAGAGTACGGGCAGGTGCATGGGAGAAAACAGGGTGCCGGCATTTGGAATGGAATGCAGAGCCATGGGAAGTACAAGGCATAAAGCAATGCAAACGCCGGTGGTTACAATTTTGTTTAAAGTGGTCATCTTTTTCATTGAATATTCCTCCGAAAGTAAAAAGCCTTGAAGAGCAGCTCTTTTTCAAAAAAGCGTATACCTTCATTGCATATTTGTCAAGGCAGGTGAGAAAACTTTGCAAATTACTTTGCAAATCAGCTATAAAGCATGGTATTATTTTGAGTGTAACTGAGGAAATGCAATGGTAGGAATACATACATATATATAAAGGAAGCGGTGAAATAATTGCAAAGCTTGATGAAACAGGAGACTATGGAACGGCTGCGTCCGGTGTTCTCTTATTTAGATAGGCAAGGGAGAGAGGAGAAGCCTATTGTAATATCCATTGACGGCAGGTGTGCCTCAGGAAAGACCACCATGGCACAGGTGCTTTCAGAAGAACTGGGAGCGGGTATTATTCATATGGACGATTTCTTTTTGCCTGTAGAGCTTCGAACTTTGGAACGACTGTCCATACCCGGCGGGAATGTGCATTATGAGCGCTTTTGGGAGGAGGTTCTCCCCAAGCTGTCAGGTAGACGGGATTTTTCTTACAGAAGGTTTGATTGCGGTAATATGGAGCTTGGAGAAGAACGGCATGTAAAGGGTGGCGGTTTATATATCGTGGAGGGGGCGTACAGCTCTCAGCCTGTTTTGGGAAATTATATGAGTTTAAAAATATTTTCTGATGTGGGGAGCGAGCTGCAGCTGCAACGGATTTTGGAACGGGGTGGTGAAGAGGTGCTTCAAGTGTTTAAGGAGCGTTGGATTCCCTTGGAGGAGGCGTATTTTGCAGCGTATAAGCTTAGGGAGACGGCGGACATAGTGATTTGAATCCGATTTGCGTGCTGACGCAAGGACGGCTTGGGTTTCGTAAATAAGCCTTGCAGAATTGCAGGCGTCTTGCTATCATAGATAAAGACATGTACAGTGAGCTTCTGGAGGAAGATTTTGAAATGTTAGAGCGTTTTTATCCTGACAATGAGGTGGATTCCGCCTATGTTATTGATTATGAGGGGCTATATCGGAAGGGCTACAGAGGTATTATTTTTGACATAGACAATACACTGGTGCCTCACGGGGCACCGGCAGATGAGCGGGCGATAGCATTGTTTGAAAGACTTAAGGGGCTTGGCTTTGGAACCCTGCTGCTTTCCAACAACAAGGAGCCGCGGGTGAAAATGTTCCATGACAGCGTGGGGGCAGAGTATATTTTTAAGGCGGGAAAGCCCAAGAGAGAAGGCTATGAGCGGGCTATGAAGAAATTAGGTACTGTGCCCGAAAATACGTTGTTTGTGGGAGATCAGTTGTTTACAGATGTGTGGGGAGCAAAAAAGGCAGGAATTTTTACTTATCTGGTGAAGCCCATTCATCCTAAGGAGGAAATTCAGATTGTATTAAAGAGGTATTTGGAGAAAATAGTGCTTCACTTTTATCACAAGCATATTCAAAGGGGATGCGGAAACAAGCCGTTGGGTCGGAATTTATGAAGGATATATAAGTAAAGAGCACAGACAGAATGAGAGGAAAAAGAAGTGATTAATGGATATACCCGCACCTGCGGGGTTTTTGGCAATCCGGTGGAGCATACCATGTCACCGGCAATACATAACTTTTTGGCTGAGCAGACAGGGCAGAATCTTGCTTACGTTCCCTTTCATGTGGAAACAGGGCAGCTTGAGGCTGCGGTAAAGGGAGCCTATGCGCTGAATTTGCTGGGGGTCAATGTGACAGTACCCTACAAAAGCGATGTGATGCCTTTTCTGAAAGAGATAGATTCTCTTGCAGCACAGATTGGAGCAGTGAATACTCTGGTGAGAGCAGAGGGAGGCTTTAAGGGCTACAACACGGATATGCCCGGACTGTATCGGGCAATGTGCGCAGATAAGGTTGTCATTGAAGGAGAAAGGGTTCTGATACTGGGTGCAGGAGGTGTAGCGAGAGCTGTGGCGATGCTTTTAGAAAAGAAAAAGGCATCTGAGATTATTCTGTTGAACCGTACTGTTGAAAAGGCGCAGGCAATAGCTGATGAGGTCAACGAGATAGCGGGAGAAAGACTTGCAAGAGCCCTTTCCATAGCTGAATTTGATACGCTTCCTGTCAATGAGCGGTATTTGGCAATTCAGGCGACCAATGTGGGAATGTATCCTAAGGTAGATGCTTGTGTGATAGAGGATAAGGAGTTTTTCAAAAGAGTACATACTGGCTATGATTTGATTTTTAATCCTCTTGAGACAAGCTTTATGCAGCGGGTACAGGCACAGGGTGGCAGAGCATTTAATGGCTTGAAGATGCTTTTGTATCAGGGAATTATTGCATATGAGCTTTGGACCGGCTGTACTGTCTCGGAGGAGCTGGCGGAGCGTACCTATGGAAATATGCTGGCAGCTATGAAGGCACAGCATGGGAATCAGGAATAATACAAAAAGGCAAAAGAAAACCGAAGGGTTTACAGAGGAAAAGCATATGGCAGCACATAATATTATTTTGATTGGCTTTATGGGAAGCGGCAAGACAACGGTGGGGGTTAAGCTTTCATGGAAGCTAAAAATGCCGGTGGAGGATACCGACAAGCTGATTGAGAAGCATACAGGAAGGAGTATAAGCGATATTTTTGCACAGGAGGGCGAGTCAGGCTTTCGCAGCATGGAGACAGACCTGCTTAAGGAAATCAGTCAAAGAAATTATGCCCGAATCCTTTCCGTGGGAGGGGGTACTCCGATTAACCCTGTCAACAGGCAGCTTTTAAAAAAGTGCGGAACGGTAATTTATTTGAGGGTAAAGCCTGAAACCGTGTATGACAGGATTAAGGGGGACAGCACACGCCCTCTTTTGCAGTGCGAGAATCCTCTTCAAAAAATATGCACTCTGATGGAGGCACGAAAGGAGGCATATGAGGAGTGTGCGGATATTATTATTGATGTGGATAAGCTTACTGTTGACGGAGTGGTACAAAGCATTATGGCACGCTTGCAAAAGATGAGAGAACAGGAGAAACACAAGATGAAGCTTTTGGTAATTAACGGACCTAATCTGAATTTTTTGGGAATTCGGGAGAAGAGCGTATATGGCGTACAGGATTATCAATACCTTTTGGATATGATTGCAAAGAAGGGAGAGGAGACGGGCAGTGAGATTACTGTATTCCAAAGCAATCATGAGGGAGCGATTATTGACCGTATTCAGGAGGCATATTTTGATGGTACACAGGGTATTGTAATTAATCCGGGGGCATACACACATTACAGCTATGCAATCAGAGATGCGCTCGCAAGTATTACAGTCCCTAAGGTTGAAATTCATATCTCGGACATTACCAAAAGAGAGGAGTTTCGTAAAATTTCCGTGACGGCTCCGGTGTGTGATAAGCAGATTTACGGGCAGGGGCTCATGGGCTATTTACAGGCGATAGATTTTATTTTGGAGAAAAAGTGATATTTTTTGAATAAATTTTTTCAAAAACAGTTGAAATATGTGTCTTTTTATATTAAACTGTTAAGGAATTATAACGTGAAAATTTTAGGAGGATTATTGTATGATTTCTGCAGGTGATTTCAGAAATGGTATTACCATTGAGTTAGATAATAATGTTTACCAGATTATTGAATTCCAGCATGTAAAGCCCGGTAAAGGCGCAGCTTTCGTTCGTACCAAGCTGAAAAACATTAAGAATGGCGGTGTGGTTGAGAAGACCTTCAGACCTACCGAGAAATGCCCTCAGGCACGCATTGACAGAAAGGATATGCAGTATCTGTATGCAGACGGAGATTTGTACTATTTCATGGATACAGAAACTTATGACCAGATTGCATTGAACAATGAGACAGTTGGTGATGCACTGAAATTTGTAAAAGAAAATGAGATGTGTAAGGTATGCTCTCACAATGGCAATGTATTTTCCGTAGAGCCTCCTTTGTTTGTAGAGCTTGATATCACAGATACCGAGCCCGGCTTCAAGGGTGATACCGCTACCGGTGCTACCAAGCCTGCAACCGTTGAGACCGGCGCAGTTGTAGCCGTTCCTTTGTTTGTAGAGCAGGGTGACAAGATTAAGATTGATACCAGAACCGGTGAATATCTGTCTCGTGTATAATTTACTGCAATAATACTTTCATAAAAGACTTGTAAGACAATGGACAAGCTCCTAATGGGGCGCCATTGTCTTTTTTTGTCTAAAAAGAGAATCAGAATTTGATTGGGCAGGAGGCTGTGAGGGTGCAGCATCACGGATTCTGCGGTGAAGTTACATTTTATGCTGTGCAGAAAAGAGGAAAAATGACATTAAAAAAATTTGCAAAACAGATACAGATTTTGATGAGTGAGAGATTAGGCGCGAAATATCAGGTGCGGATTAAGGAGATGCAAAAGAATAATGGTGTGCGGTTGCAGGGATTGATTATTCTGGAGCGCGCACAGAATATTTCTCCAACCATCTATTTGGACGATTTTTATGAGGCATATCAGCATGGTTTTGAGCTGGAACGTATTGTGGAGAAAATTCTACAGATTTATAAAGAGGATATGCCAAAGGAAAGCATTGACATGAGCTTTTTTCGGGATTTTTTGAAGGTAAAGGACAGGATATGTTATCGCCTGATAGATGCAGGGAAAAATAAAGAACTTTTGGAGATGATTCCTCATGTGCGCTTTTTAGATTTGGCAATTTGTTTTTACTATGCTTATCAGGGAAGGGTGCTTGGAGAAGGCTCTATATTGATTTATAATACGCATATGGAGATGTGGAACACTTCAACGGAGGAACTGCTTCATCTGGCGCAGGAGAATACACCTGTAATTTTCCCGTGGGAATGTAAACCCATGGAGACAGTAATAGAGGAGCTTTTACAGGAGCATTATGAGAAAACAGGTGAGGCTATGCTGGAAAGACATGAGCAGGAGCAGTTTTTGGAGGAAATGCCCATGCAGATTTTGAGCAATCAAAGTAGGGTACAGGGGGCTGCTGTTATTCTTTATCCCGGATTACTTGAAAAAATGGCAGATGAGCTTCAAGGCAGCTTCTATATTATACCAAGCTCTATCCATGAGGTAATTCTACTTCCGGTCAAGTCTATGAAGGCTGTAGATGAATTGAAGGATATGATTAGGGAGGTAAACAGAACGCAGGTAGAAAGACAGGAAGTACTCTCAGACAGGCTCTATATTTATAGCAAAGACAGGTCTTGCATCGAAATTCTTTAAATTTTCTATGATTTTCCATAAAAACAAGGTAGACATATCAATACTTTTATGTTATTATAATCAGGGTGATGTAACAAATTTGTAATATTTTGCATCCGTAGTCTAATGGATAGAACGAAGGCCTCCGACGCCTTTAATGCAGGTTCGATTCCTGTCGGATGCATTTACATCACCCTGATTTGTATTTTTATGGTCGGGCTTTTGGACGGTAATGCTGAATGCTCGTTAGATTCAGAAATATGTCGCCGTTGGGCGACACTTTTTTGTTGGTGCATATGTGGTCTTGAAATGAGAAAGGTGTTGTTTATGAAGGATAGAATAAGGAAGCTTATGGATTACATGATTAGGAAAAGCAAAGTAGTGTTTCCTGTCATTGTGATTGCAGCAGTGGCGGTCACCGTTTTGGTTGCTTTGAATGCCAAGGGAGCTAAGGCTGAGCAGGTAGAGAAGCTTGCCGGTGAGACTGAGACTGAGGAACCTAAGTTGGCAACGGCGCAAGCCTTGGAGCCTATATATGAGGAAATTCCGTTGGTGGCAAATGAAGATTCTGCTATTTATACGGTGATAGCAACCTACTATAATGCCATGGCATTGGGAGATATGGATACCCTGCTTAGTCTCTGCGATGTTATAACAGATGATGAGATGATTCGTTTTGAGGAGACTGCCAAGTATTTGGAGTCCTATCCTGTTTTGGAGGTTTATACAAAGCCGGGTTATGAGGAGGGTTCTACGATTGCCTATGTATATTATAGGGTAGTATTTACAGGCAAGGAAGCGGAATATCCGGGCTATCAGGTTTTATATATCAGTACCAATGAGCAGGGAGAGCTGTATATTAAAAGAAATGATTTTACAGAGGAAATGAATGAGTATATCAAGGCTGTGAGTACACAGGCTGATGTTGTGGAATTTAACAATCGTGTGACTGTGGAATACAACGAGCTGCTGATAGCTCAGCCGGATCTTTGGGAATACTTAGATGAGCTGAATAAGGAGATTGCAAAGGCTACCGGCGTAGTGCTTGCACAGCAGGTTGCCGGTGAAGCAGTGACGGACAATGGCGAGGGAACGGGGAATCCAGATGATGCTGAGGGAGCGGGTGAGATGCCGGAGGAAGGTCAAGAGCCGTCTTCACAGGAGCAGACCACAGAGCCGCAGGTACTTTATGCAACAGCAACGACTACTGTAAATGTACGCAGCTCTGACAGTGAAAATGCGGATAAGCTGGGTAAGGTATCCGGTGGAACCAAGCTTCAGGTCTTGGAGCAGAGGGTTAATGGCTGGACGAAGGTCTTGTACCAAGGAAAGGATGGTTTTATAAAGACGGAATATTTGCAAATGGCAGAGAACGCTGCTGATGCAGAGGTAATTGGTACAGTGACAGCTACTACAAATATCAATGTACGTGCCTCAGGCAGTCAAAGTGCTGACAGACTGGGCGTACTGGCTGGCGGTGAAACAGTGGAGCTGATTGCAAAGGAAAATGGCTGGTGCAAGATTATATATAACGGGCAAATCGGCTATGTGAAGGCTGATTATGTGGAATAAATTTACAGCGGACTGTGGTATAATTTGTGAAAGACTGTACAAAATAACAGTAGATAAGAATGGAAAAGCTTTTTACGATGTTGCGTAGAAGGCTTTTTTATTGAAGAAAAATGTGATTAGAAAGCAGGAAGGGAAGCTGTATTAGGCTTGTAGAGGATAAGGAATATAACTTTTTAGATGGTAAGAAGGAGGAAATATTTATGAAATCTCAGGAAGTGGCAGTCTATCGTGAAATTCAAAGAAACACGGAAATGGCAATGAAAGCTATCGATACGATTTCGGATAAAATTTATGATGAGCAGCTTGCGAGGCAGGTATCCAGACAATCCCTTAAGTACTCAGAAATTCATAACGAGGCCTTCAAGCAGCTGCTGGAAGCAAAGGCAGAGCCTTATCATTCTAATTATTTTACAGACATGATGTTGAAAACAGGCATTCATTATAATACCTTGCTGAATACCAGTACGGGGCATATTGCTGAAATGATGATAAAGGGAAGCAATAATGGTATTTTAGAGATGGAGAAGATACTAAAACATAATGAGGAAGCGGGAGAACATTCTACAATGCTGGCAAAGCAGTTGATTGATTTTGAAGAAAGAAATATTGAAAGACTAAAGAGTTATTTATAGAGAAAGCACAAGCCGAACAACATAACGCACAAATTGTATACATGTATAATTTCTTGTGCAACTTGTATAAAAAATTGTTAAAAACTTTTACAATTTAGTGGACTAAAGTTTATTGTGGAATTGGAAATTACGCGTTATAATAAAAGGCGTGGACAATGGCGCCGGGAGCATAGGAGTGAGTCCTGTGCTTTTTTTCGCAAAATGTCATGTAGTGTACATATTAGTAAAGGAGGACATTATAATGTCATACGTTGATGAGGTATTTGATATGGTGGTTGCCAAGAATCCTGCGCAGCCCGAGTTCCATCAGGCAGTAAAGGAGGTATTGGAATCCCTTCGTGTTGTTATTGAGGCTAATGAGGAGAAGTATCGTAAAGACGCTCTTTTGGAGAGAATTGTAACTCCTGAGAGACAGCTTCTTTTCCGTGTTCCTTGGGTGGATGACAAGGGTCAGGTACAGGTAAACAATGCATTCCGTGTACAGTTCAACTCCGCAATCGGACCCTACAAGGGAGGTTTAAGATTACATCCTTCCGTAAATCTTGGTATTATTAAGTTCTTAGGCTTTGAGCAGATTTTCAAGAATTCCTTAACAGGTCTGCCTATCGGCGGCGGTAAGGGTGGTTCTGATTTTGACCCTAAGGGCAAGTCTGACAGAGAGGTTATGGCTTTCTGCCAGAGCTTCATGACAGAGCTGCACAAATATATCGGTGCTGATACCGATGTTCCTGCCGGTGATATCGGTACAGGTGCAAGAGAAATCGGTTATATGTATGGACAATACAAGAGACTTACAGGTTTATACGAGGGTGTTCTTACAGGTAAGGGTCTTACCTATGGTGGTTCCCTTGCAAGAACCGAAGCAACCGGTTACGGTCTGCTTTATCTGACAGAGGAGATGTTAAAGTGCAACGGCAAGGATATCGCAGGCAAGACTGTTGCTGTATCAGGTGCAGGTAATGTTGCGATTTACGCTATTCAGAAGGCACAGCAGTTAGGCGCTAAGCCTGTAACCTGTTCTGATTCCACCGGTTGGATTTATGATCCCGAAGGTATTGATGTAGAGCTTCTTAAGGAGATTAAGGAGGTTAAGCGTGCAAGACTTACCGAGTACGCTGCCGCAAGACCCAGTGCACAGTACCATGACAAGGCTGCAGAGGGAACCAATCAGTGGTCTGTAAAGGTTGATATTGCACTTCCTTGCGCAACTCAGAACGAGCTGAACTTAGAGGATGCCAAGACACTTGTTGCAAACGGTGTAATAGCAGTAGCAGAGGGTGCTAACATGCCTACAACCATGGAAGCTACTGAATACTTCCAGAAGAACGGCGTTCTGTTCTGCCCCGGCAAGGCTTCTAATGCAGGTGGTGTTGCTACCTCAGCTTTGGAGATGAGCCAGAACAGCGAGAGACTTTCATGGACCTTCGAGGAGGTTGACAGCAAGCTTAAGACTATCATGGTAAACATCTTCCACAACCTTGATGATGCAGCTAAGAAGTATGGAATGGAAGGTAACTATGTTGCAGGTGCTAACATTGCAGGATTTTTAAAGGTTGCTGAGGCTATGACAGCTCAGGGTATTGTGTAGCGAGGAACGAAAACAAGCGCGAATGAAGTGAGCATTTGTTTTCGCCCGAGCGTACATGAAATATACGCGTAAGCCTCGAAGAGGTGGCTCTGCGAAGCAGAGGGCGTATATGAATAAAAGAACTGAATTCTAAGATATAAGATTATATAGGGAAGTCCTGGAAATGTTGAATTTCCGGGGCTTTTCTTTATGTTTTGAAGGACATGCGAATTGTCAGAATATTCATAAATAGAAGATAATTTACGTTATTTTGAGGTCGTGATACAATAAAATCAACTGAATTATCCATCGTACTTCGATAAATAATACAGGGAAATTTATACTTATAGGAAAAATTAAGAAAACTGTAGGAATTCTGTAAGAAATAAAAAGGAAAAAAGTGTTATTTTAGGTATCATAGAGTTATTATGAAGAGAGGAAGAGACTTATGCCGGAGAGAGTTCTAGTTGTCGATGATGAAAAAGAGATTGCAGATCTTATTGAAGTGTATCTAAAAAATGATGGCTATACAGTATGTAAATTTTACAATGGAACTGATGCTTTAAAATGTATTGAGAGTTCAGAAATAGATTTGGCAATTTTGGATGTGATGCTTCCTGATATAGATGGGTTTCGTATATGTCAAAAAATCAGAGAGAAATATTTTTATCCTATTATAATGCTGACTGCAAAAGTTGAGGATACTGATAAAATTATGGGCCTTACCATTGGGGCTGATGATTACATTACAAAACCTTTCAATCCTTTGGAGGTTGTAGCAAGAGTAAAAACGCAACTTCGCCGTTATGTTCGTTATAATAATGCTGCTAATTTTGAGGGAAAAGATGCTCCAATTGCAGAATATGATGTAAGAGGACTTATTATAAACAAGAATACTCACAAATGTACTTTGTATGGAAAAGAGGTTACTTTGACGCCTATTGAGTTTTCTATCCTCTGGTACTTATGCGAGAACAGAGGAAAAGTTATTCCATCTGAAGAACTGTTTGAAAATGTTTGGGGCGAGAAGTACCTTGATAACAATAATACTGTTATGGCGCATATCGGAAGACTGAGGGAAAAGCTCAATGAGCCTGCAAAAAAACCGAAATTTATAAAAACTGTGTGGGGAGTGGGATATACCATTGAAAAATAGAAGAAATAGCGAAAGAGATGATTATCGTCTTCTTAAAAATAAATTATTGATTAGAACTTTTGGAATGTTGTTTTTTGCGTTTGCTTTTTTAGAAACCTTGTACTCTCTATTTTTAAAAGGGCACATAGCAAATACTTTTGTGGGTTTTTTGGATAGGTTTGTCTATCATGATTATGACCGGGCTTTAAATGTATATTCAGAGTATATTAGAGATGATATGAGTCTTTTCTTCATAGTACTTTCCCTAATATTATTTGCAATTATATTGCGTTTTTATCTAAATGAATTTTCCAAGTATTTCAAAGAAATTAACCGTGGTATAGATGCTCTGATAGAAGAAAATACAGGAGATATTGTTTTGTCTTCTGAATTAACTGTAACCGAAAAGAAAATCAATCATATTAAGCATACTCTTGAACAACGAAAATTGGCAACAGAGCTTGCAGAACAGCGAAAAAATGACCTTGTTGTTTATCTTGCCCACGATTTGAAAACTCCGCTCACTTCAGTAATTGGGTATTTAACATTGCTGCGTGACGAAAATCAAATATCCGAAGAATTAAGGGAAAAGTATTTGTCAATTTCTTTGGAGAAAGCAGAACATCTTGAAGATTTAATTAACGAATTTTTTGAAATCACGCGTTTTAATCTTTCCAATATTACTCTTGAGTACAGTAGGGTTAATTTGACCCGTATGCTTGAACAGCTTACAAACGAGTTCAAACCAATGCTCTTAGAAAAAAACTTAAAATGTGAGCTTGAAATAGCGTCAGACACAAAGATTAAATGCGATGCTAATAAGATGCAGCGTGTTTTTGATAATCTGCTAAGAAATGCCGTAAACTATAGTTTTGATGATGGAACGATTCATATTGTTGCCACACAAAATGAGAATAATTTGAGCATTAAATTTACTAATCGCGGTAATACGATTCCGCAGGAAAAACTAGAACGCATTTTTGAACAGTTTTATCGGCTCGACACGGCACGAAGTTCTAGAAACGGAGGTGCCGGTTTGGGTCTTGCAATTGCGAAAGAAATAGTTGAGCTTCATAAAGGAACAATAACAGCCAAAAGTCAAAATGAGGTCATTGAATTTGAAGTAATAATTCCTATTTTGTAGGAAAATCGTAAGAATTTCCGTATATAAATCGTAAAAAAAGCATTAGTGGTTTTGATATAATAATCAAAGCCATTGATGCTTTTTTCGTAGGAGGATAATTTTATGCTTATAGTACAAGAAATACTTGGCTATTTTTTAATCGGACTTATTGGAATGGTTGGTTTGTCAATTCTCTTTGTGCCAGTATTTTTTTTATTAAGAAAAAAAATACCGCTATTGCGACAGGTAGTATACTTTTTATTTGTTGTTTGTATTTTGGTTATCTGTTCGGCAACGTTTTTAGAATGGACGATTACCGCTATGTTGGCTGGCAGAGATATACTTGATGCCGAACGGTCGTTGAACATGATTCCTTTTAAATTTGTTACTGAAAACTGGCTTATGGGAGAGCGGAAACAAATCACGCAAACTATAGCGAACATTATAATGTTTATGCCATTGGGATTTATTTTCCCTGTTGCATTTAGAAAAATGAGAAAGTTTTGGAAAACTACTATATGTATGATGATCTTTTCGTTTTTAATTGAATTCATTCAATATTTTGTCGGTAGGTCTGCGGATATTGATGACTTTATGCTTAACACATTGGGAGGAATACTCGGCTATCTTGTTTTCTATATATTTTCAAAGCTATTCAAGGAGAAAAAGATTTGGAAAAAACTAAGCGGTACAGCTTCGTAGGAAAATTGTAAGAAATTCTGCAGAAAAATAGATGAATACCTTATGAGTAAACAAATAAATGACACTTTTGTTATTGGTACAATTTTAGTGCCGAAACAAGAGTGTTTTTGTTTTGTAAAAGTATTAAGGAAAGAGGTGCGTAAAATGCAGAAGAAAAGGATAGCTGTTATTTTTGGGGGTAATTCTACGGAGTATGAGGTGTCATTACAATCGGCATCCTCTGTTTTTGAAAATATCAATATGGATAAATTCGACATAATTCCTATTGGAATTACCAGAAGCGGCGAATGGTATCACTACACAGGAGAAAAAGAGAAGATTTCACATAATACATGGTTTGAAGATAGCAAAAATCTGTATCCTGTAGCTGTCTCTCAAAATTGTTCTATTAGGGGTTTTTTAGAGCTTGGGGAGGATAAATATCGTGTTATTGAAGTTGATTTGGTATTTCCTGTATTGCACGGTAAGAACGGTGAAGATGGTACTTTACAGGGATTATTTGAATTGGCAGGAATACCTGTTGTTGGATGCAATACACTCTCATCAGCTCTGTGTATGGATAAAGATAGGGCACATAAGCTTGTCAGCCTTGCAGGTATATCTGTTCCTAAATCAGTAACCTTTAAACGCCATCGAAGGGACGAAGCATTGAAAGAGATTGAAGCCAATTTATCCTATCCGCTTTTTGTGAAACCTGTCCGTGCAGGATCGTCATTTGGGATAACAAGAGTAACTGAGTGTCAGGAACTTGATGATGCTGTGGAGTTGGCGTTTGATTATGATGCAGAGGTAATCGTTGAAGAAATGATAGACGGTTTTGAAGTAGGTTGTGCTGTTCTTGGTATAGACGAGCTTACTGTTGGCAGGGTTGATGAAATTGAACTGTCAAGCGGTTTTTTTGACTATAAGGAGAAATATACACTGAAATCCTCAAAAATATACATGCCTGCAAGGATTGATGCCGAAGCGGAAAAACGAATACAAGAAGCGGCTGTAACAATATATAAGGCTCTGGGCTGTTCGGGGTTTGCAAGGGTGGATATGTTCTGTACACCGTCTGGTAAAATTGTTTTCAACGAGGTAAATACAATTCCCGGATTTACTTCTCACAGCCGCTATCCCAATATGATGAAAGGCATTGGTCTGTCTTTTGCCCAAATGTTGGACAAGTTGATAGGTCTGTACATAGAATGATGAAAACGATTGAACTTAAAAAAGAAAAAATATATTATGGAACATTGCTGCTTGTGAAAGCACATTATCCGCTTAGAAGTAACAATATGAAAAGTTTAGTTCCTGCAGATGATGATAAAACGCGGATTGATATACCGGAGCAATGGGTTTTTATCAGATTTCAGGAAACGACATAGACAGATTCATCGTGACTGTCTGGAGGAAGAATTATGACTGAAAAAAAGAGTTATGCTGGCATTGACTATTTTAGGCTGCTTGCTGCATTATTGGTTGTTGCTATACATACTTCGCCAGTTGCTTCGTTCAATGAAACAGGCGATTTTATATTGACACGAATTTTAGCCCGTGTTGCTGTTCCGTTCTTTTTGATGACATCTGGATTTTTTCTAGTTTCCAGATATACCTATAACGCAGAAAAGTTAGGTGCTTTTGTAAAAAAGACAGCTATAATCTATGGAGCAGCTATATTGATATACATACCAATTAATATTTACAACAGATATTTTAAAATGGATAACCTCTTGCCAAACATGATAAAAGACATTGTATTTGATGGCACTTTATATCATTTATGGTATCTTCCTGCATCTATCATAGGTGCGTTAATCGCATGGTGCCTGGTGAAGAAACTTAACTATCAAAAGGCACTGATTGTGGCATTCGTCCTTTATCTAATTGGTTTGTTTGGAGATAGCTACTATGGAATTGCAGAAAGAGTTTCTTGCTTAAATAGCCTATATAGTCTCATTTTCCAAGTAACGGACTATACAAGAAACGGTATCTTCTTTGCTCCTATCTTTTTCATAATCGGTGGGTTTATAGCTGACTACCCCCCACAAATTGCGTACAGAAAATGCATCTGCGGATTTGTAATCAGTTTCGGGTTGATGTTCGCAGAAGCTTTTGCCTTGAATCATTTTAACTTGCAACGGCATGATAGTATGTATCTGTTTTTGCTGCCGTGTATGTATTTCTTACTTAATTCGATTCTATATTTTAAAGGGAAACGCCGTGCCAAGCTGCGAACAATAGCGCTGATTGTATATATTATTCACCCAATGGTGATTGTAATGATACGACTGTGTGCGAAATTGCTTCATTTACAAAAAGTTCTTGTAGAGAACAGCATCATACATTATTTGGTGGTCTGCCTGACATCAGTAGCGTTTGGTGTGGTATTAACCGCATTGCGGAATAAATTTAGACCGAAAAAAGAAAAACATCCTGTATACACCGACAGAGCTTATTTAGAAATTGATTTGAACAATTTGAAGCATAATGTAATGGTTTTGAAAAACGTAATGCCGAAAAAATGTGAATTGATGGCTGTTGTGAAAGCAGAGGCATATGGTCATGGAGCGTATGAAATTGCAACATATATGAATCGAATAGGTGTGAATGCCTTTGCAGTAGCAACTATTGATGAAGGTATCGAATTGCGCAGATATGGTGTTAGTGGTGAAATTCTGATTTTAGGATACACCTCACCTGCAAGGGCAAGAGAGGTTCGTAAATATGATCTGACACAAACGTTGATAGATTATCAGTATGCTTTAAATTTAAATAGGCAGGGATACGATGTTAAGACGCATATTAAGGTCGATACGGGTATGCACAGACTTGGGTTTGACAAAGAAGATGCAAAAAGCATAATGTCTGTTTTTTCAATGAAGCATATCAAAGTATCTGGGATTTATACACATTTGTGTGCAGCAGATAGTTTGAATGAAGAAGATATTTGCTTTACAAATATGCAGATTGAGAATTTCTATAAGTTGATAAAGCGGCTAAAGGAAGGGGGTATAACTATTCCTAAGATACACATCCAAAGCAGCTATGGATTGTTGAATTATCCGGAAATGAACTGTGATTATGTAAGGGCAGGCATCGCATTGTACGGTGTTCTAAGTTCACCTGATGATAATACAAAGCTTCAATTAGATTTAAAACCGGTACTTTCACTGAAATCAAAGGTAATTTTACTTAGAGAAATCAGGAAAGGCGATAGTGTTGGTTATAGTCGGACCTTTGTTGCTGATAGAGATAGCTTAATTGCCATATTGTCTATCGGCTATGCAGATGGATATCCGAGAAACCTTTCCTGCGGAAAAAGCTATGTGCTCATCAATGGTCATAAAGCGCCTGTTGTGGGAAAAATCTGTATGGATCAGCTTGTAGTCGATGTTACAGACATTCCCGATGTTAAAGTAGGCATAATAGCGACACTAATTGGTAAGGATGGAAATGAAGAAATTACTGCACCGATGGTGGCTGACAGTTCAGAAAGTATAACGAACGAATTACTCTGTAGAATGGGTAGACGTTTAAAAATAGTAACTGTTTAGCGAAAGGTGGTAACATGGGTAAAATATTATTGTTATCTTTTGAAGATGAAATGATAAATTCTGTGTTATCTGCTTTACAAGTAGGAAAAACAATCTACATAATAGAAGATAGGAAGTTACTATCTGAAGTGCAGTTTAAGAATATGCTGATTTCTTTTGATACAAGAGAAGTAATCCAACATAATAGGAAGGTGAGATTGACTTTTACAGAATTTGAGATTTTACAGCTATTGGCCCAAAATCCAGGCAAAGTGTATAGTAAAGAGCAAATATACGATATTGTTTGGAAAGAGCCCTATTCCGTTGATTACAACATTGTCATGAGCCATATTCGCAATATACGGGAGAAGATAGGGGACAATCCTAACAAGCCGTTTTATGTACAGACTGTATGGGGCGTTGGATATCGGTTTAATCCTCAAATGGTCGAAAAGATTAATTTGATTGAGGAACGTTTCACTTTACGGGTCAAAGTAGAATATTCAAAACTTAAGGCTGTAAAATTTCACGTTGAATTTTACAGCTTTCTTGCGTATAATATATACAAATGAAGAAACTATATCTAGTAGGAAAGGAAGTTGATTTTGTGCCGAATATATTACCTGTATCAGATTTAAGAAATTATAATGAAGTATTGAAAAATTGTCAGGTTGGAGAACCTGTATTTTTGACCAAAAATGGCAGAGGCAAGTTTGTGGTTATGGATATTGAGGACTATGAACGTGAAAAAGCCGAAAAGAAGCTACTCATGAAACTACAGGAAGCAGAAGAAGCAGTTAAGGATGAAAGTGCTTGGATGAGTTTGGATGAACTGAAGAAATTTGTCGGGGTATAGCCTATGATGAAATTGCGGATTAACCCTATTGTGGCAGAGGACTTGAAGAACATTAAAGAGTATATTGCGGAAGACAATGAAGAAATGGCAGTAAAGACCATTCAGGAGATATATGCTCGAATTGAGAATATACAGCAATTTCCCTATATGGGAGCTGATCTTGCTAAGAGGGTCAGTTTCCGGACGGATTATAAATATGTGATTTGTGGGAATTATGTTGTGCTGTATAAAATTGGAAAAGAGTACGTGGAGATTTACCGGGTTGTGAATCGGTATCAGGATATTACGAAGATATTTAAATAAGTTTGAAATTCTCCGACAATCATTTTATACGCGTGATATACAAACGACCTCAAAACCCCGGTAAATCTGCGGACACCTTAGAGGCGGCTATGACAGCTCAGGGTATTGTATAACGTATCACTATTCAAAAAAAGCCACCTTTGTCTTGGCCGGACAAGTGGCTTTTTTAGTTACATTACGAAGCCTAACTACTTTGCAGACAGTTGCTTCTCTTTTGAAGTGAAAAATGACCAATAATGAAAATTCTTTAAAGTCATTGACTAAAATTTTGGAATTGTATATACTATAAGTGAGCAAAGAAATTTGTTCAGCGGGAATAACGCTTAGAGTATTATTCAAAATGTATGTTTAGTCTCCGTGAATGACGGGACTTAAATGTCGAATATCATTCATCAGTAGGTTTGGTCTTCGTGGGTGACGGGACTTGAATGCAGAATATCACCCAGCAGTATGTAACGGGCCGCCGATTTGGCGGCTCAAGCTATCTAAGGAGATATGTAAAATGCAGTTAGCGACAGTAAGCAGTCAGTTTTTTACAGAGTGTAAAAATCATGGAACAGACAAGGAATTATTTTGTGATAAGGCTGGCAGACCTTGTGTTTTGATTATTAATTTGATTTATAAGTGGCAATCATGTGCATTTGTTGTTCCTTTACGCTCAAACATATCGGCAAATGCGCCTAAAGACCAATACTTTGCGTTGCCACCCAATGCTTCTACACAATCAGGAAAAAGGCATGGCGTACATTATATCAAAATGTTTCCAATAGACAAAAAATACATACAGCCATACAAGATTTCTAAAAGTGGTTATTTGGTAATGCTAAAAGGAATTTTGGATAAGAATGAGAGTAAAATCATAAATGCCTGTCAGGAGTATCTTGACAAGTACGAAAAAGGATTGGGTAGTCCAATGACACCGGATATAGATGGAATCTTATCGTGGCTGCAAAATGGGAAAGCGATGAGAAGAGACGAGTAGTTTCCGCCAACTGTCGGTCTGGCAGTTGGCGGAAACTATTCCTTATTTGGCTTGTCTGATATTAATTTTCGTGGTGATAATCCCTGCAAAGCTCAATAGCCAATGCATCAAGCTGTGCCAGACTCTCTTCATTTAATGCAGATTTGATGTGAACTTCATTTTCGGCAAAGGTAAGGTTCTTACAGTTCTCCAGCATGGTTTTCATAGTTTTGGCGGCGGTCAGTGCCCAGCTGCCATTTTCAATAAGGGCAACTGTTCTGTTTTGAAAGTTCCTCTCAGTAAGATGCTGAATAAATTCTCTCATAAATGGGAAAATACCTGCGTTATAGGTGGTAGTGGCAAGAACAAGCTTTCCATAGCGAAAGGCATCTTCCACACATTCTGCCATATCTGTAATTGCAAGGTCAGCAATCGCCACCTTGGGACAGCCCAAGGCGCGCAGCTTGTCTGCAAGGAGACTTGCTGCAGCTTTTGTATGTCCGTAAATCGATGTATAGGCAATAAAAACTCCATCGGTTTCCACATCATAGGAGGACCAGGTCTGATAAAGCTGTAAGTAGTAAGCCAAATTATCCTTAAGGACAGGTCCGTGAAGGGGGCAGATAGTCTGTATTTCAACAGCCGCTGCCTTTTTTAAGAGATTTTGCACCTGCATTCCAAATTTACCCACAATACCGATATAGTAACGGCGGGCTTCGCAGGTCCAATCCTCATCTACATCAAGGGCGCCAAATTTGCCGAAGGCATCAGCAGAAAAAAGAACCTTTTCATAACTGTCGTAGGTAACCATAACTTCAGGCCAGTGAACCATTGGCGCTGAGAGGAAGGTGAGAACATGCTTTCCGAGGGAAAGAGTATCTCCGTCCTTTATGATGCTTCGTCTTTCGGCAAAATCAGTGCCGAAAAATTGTTTCATCATGTTAAAGGCAGGCGCAGAAGAAATTATGGTGGCGTTCGGATATGTTTCCATAAAAATGGTTATACCGGCGGAATGGTCAGGCTCCATATGTTGTACAATCAAATAGTCAGGCTGACGGGAGCCTAAAAGCTTTTTCAGGTTGTTCAGCCATTCTTCTGTGAAATGTGCGTCTACGGTGTCAAGTACGGCAAGCTTGTCGTCTAGAATAAGATAGGAATTGTATGCCATGCCGTTCGGAACCTCATATTGCCCCTCAAATAGGCTGATGTCATGGTCATTTACCCCGATGTATTTGATAGTGTTGGAAATTTCCATAAAAAACTCCTTTCGTTCAACTCTCTTGCTTAGTAGTATAACACATTTTAATGAAAATGTGCTATATCAGTTATGATAAAGGGGAGCTTTTCTCATAGGTAATATAATAACACTCAGTCGATTCAGCCATGCGTAAAAATTCAGCCATAGGTATGGCATAAGTGGCGAAAAGTTGTTATAATCTAGAGTAGAGTGATTTGGAGGAGAAAGACATGAAGGTATTATTGTTGAACGGAAGCGGTCATGCAAAGGGCTGTACCTTTACTGCTTTGCAGGAGGTGTCGGAGGCCTTAAATAAAAATGGAATTGAGACAGAGCTGATACAGGTAGGCACAAAGCCTATAGCAGGCTGCCTTGGCTGTGGTGCCTGCAGGACTACGGGAAAATGCTTTAGAGAGGACGATGGCGTCAATGAATTTGTGGAGAAGGCAAGGCTGGCAGACGGCTTTGTGTTTGGCTCACCCGTGCATTATGCTTCTGCATCGGGAATGCTTACCTCCTTTTTAGATAGAGTATTCTATGGAAAGGGAAGCATTTTTCAGGGGAAGCCCGGTGCCTGCGTTGTGAGCTGCAGGAGAGGAGGGGCAAGCTCCACCTTTGACCAGATTAACAAATATTTTACTATTAACTGTATGCCTATTGTGTCCAGTCAGTACTGGAATATGGTTCATGGAAATACACCGGAAGAGGTTCGGCAGGATTTGGAGGGTATGCAGACCATGCGAACGCTTGGCAACAATATGGCGTGGCTTCTTAAATGTATCGATGCAGGCAGAAACGCAGGTATTACTTTGCCTCAGAGAGAGCAGACAGTGTTTACGAATTTTATCAGATAGGGGTATAACGGCAGGAAAATGGCGGCAAAGAAATATTACGCAGTAAAAAAAGGCAAGAGTGTAGGTGTTTTTTCCACATGGGAGGAATGCAAAGCCGCAGTGGAGGGCTATTCCGGTGCTGAATATAAGGGCTTTGCCACTCGTTTAGAGGCAGAGCAGTACCTTGGGCTTTGGCAAAATACTGCAAGTGGGCATGCAGAAGTGGCTGGAACACAGGCAGGCTGTGCCCAAGCTGCCGCAGCACAGTTTGGTGACATGCAGGAATCTGATAATGTTAATCACAAAGGAAGGCTTCTTGCCTATGTGGACGGAAGCTATGATGACAGTCTGAAAAAATATGCCTTTGGCTGTGTTTTTATACTGGAGGATGGCACTATTTATACGGAATGCGGCAATGGAGACAACCCGCAGTCCTTACAGCACAGAAATGTCACCGGAGAGATGCTGGGTGCTATGTATGCGGTAAAAACGGCGATGTTAAATGGTTTTTCTTCTCTTGAAATATGTTACGATTATCAGGGCCTGGAGAAATGGGTGACGGGGGAATGGCGCACAAAGACAGAGCTGACAAGTAAATATGCAGCAGCTATGAGGGAGTGGAGCAGGAAGATTACGCTTATTTTTACCAAGGTAGCGGCGCATACTAACGTAAAATTCAATGAACTGGCTGATAAAACGGCAAAAAGGGGGCTTACGGAAGCAAACGGAGTACCTAAGGTTCGAAAGCTGGAGGAACTGGACAAATATATTGAAGCAGAATGGAGTCGAAATGGAACAGATTCGATTAAATAAATATTTGGCGCAGTGCGGAATATGTTCACGCAGGGAGGCAGACAGGCTGATAGAGCAGGGCAGAGTGAAGGTAAACGGAGAGACTGCCGGCATGGGTCAATTAGTCAGCGAAACAGATGAAATACAAGTTAATAAGAAGCTTATACAAGGGCGGAAGAAAAATGTTGTGCTGGCATATTATAAGCCCGTAGGAGTAATCTGTACAGAGAAAGACAAGCATGCGGACAAAAAGATAACAGATATGATTCACTATCCCGTGCGAGTAACTTATGCGGGCAGATTGGACAAGGATTCAGAGGGGCTTTTGTTGCTGACAAATGACGGAGATTTGATAAACGCCATGATGCGTGGGGCAAATCGCCACGAAAAAGAGTATGTTGTGAAGGTGAATAAAAAAATAACACCTGATTTTTTGTCGAAAATGTCCGAAGGAGTGTATTTAGAGGAGCTGAATGTCACTACAAGGCAGTGTGAAATTGAAGAATTAGGCATATATACCTTCAAAATAGTTTTGACCCAAGGAGTCAATAGACAAATCCGGAGAATGTGTCAAAGCCTGGGATATCAGGTTAAAAATCTGAAACGAGTTCGTGTTATGAACATTTTGTTAGGAAATTTAAGACCCGGAGAGTATCAGGAGATTAGTGAAACAGAGCTGAAGAAGCTTTACAGAGAGTGCGGATTGTTAAAACAAGATTAAAGAAATGCGAGGCGGGAATACAAGATGCAGTTATCAAAGGTTGATAGAATTAAATATTTAGTAGAGAGACTGAATGAGGCAGCAAAGGCCTATTACGCTGAAGACAGAGAAATTATAAGTAATTTGGAGTATGACAGGTTGTATGATGAGCTTGTAAAGTTGGAAAAAGAGACGGGTGTTATTTTGACCAACAGTCCTACCATAAAAGTAGGTTATGAGGCAGTGGACGAGCTTCCAAAGGAGAGACATGAAAGCCCCATGCTCTCTCTTGACAAGACTAAAAGCAGGGAAGAATTGCAACAATGGCTGCAAGGCAATCCTGCAATTTTAAGCTGGAAATTGGACGGTTTGACCATAGTACTAACGTACCATGACGGAAAACTTGCAAAAGCAGTTACCCGTGGGAATGGTGAAATCGGTGAGGTTATTACCAATAATGCCAGAACCTTCAAGAATTTACCCTTGAGTATTTCTTATCAGGGGGAATTGATTCTGCGAGGAGAAGCTGTTATAGGTTATTCGGATTTTGAGAAGATAAATCAAGAAATTACTGATGAAGAGGCAAAGTATAAGAATCCCAGAAATTTATGCAGTGGCTCAGTACGTCAGTTAAATAATGAGATTACAGCCAAGCGTAATGTGCGTTTCTTTGCCTTTTCACTGGTGAAAGCGGAAGGCGTTGATTTTCACAATTCTAAGGAGGCACAGTTCACATTTTTAAAGGAACAGGGCTTTGAGGTGGTAGATTATAAAGTGGTGACACAGGACACTATTTTAGGGGCGATTGAGGATTTTGAACGCCGCATTGAAGATTATGATATTCCATCGGACGGGCTGGTGCTTACCTACGAGAATATTGCCTATGGACAGTCCTTGGGCAGAACCGCAAAGTTCCCCAGAGATTCCATTGCTTTTAAATGGGCGGACGAGCTTAGGGAGACTACGCTTACCGAGGTGGAGTGGAGCGCCAGCAGAACCGGTTTGATTAATCCGGTGGCTATTTTCGAGCCGGTGGAGCTTGAAGGAACAACAGTGAGTCGCGCTTCCGTACACAATATCAGTATTGTCAAGGCTTTAAAGCTTGGCATCGGAGACCGTATTACGGTGTATAAGGCGAATATGATTATTCCGCAGATTGCGGAAAATCTTACATGCAGTGACACCTTGGAGATTCCCAAGGTGTGTCCGGTATGTGGCGGAGCCACTGTGATACGCCAAGCGGCAGAGGTACAGTCGCTGTATTGTACCAATGAAAAATGCGCTGCAAAAAGAATTAAGGCATTTACCCTTTTTGTGAGCAGAGATGCTATGAATATTGATGGTTTATCAGAGGCAACTCTGGAGAAATTTATTGATCAGGGCTTTATTCATGAGTATGCGGATTTATTTCATTTAGAGAATTATCGCGACAGAATTGTGGAGATGGAGGGCTTTGGTGAAAAGTCCTATCAGAATCTGACAGAGAGTATAGAAGCTGCCCGCAATACCACGCTTCCCAGAGTGATTTATGGGCTTGGAATTGCCAATATTGGTGTTGCGAATGCAAAAATGCTCTGTCGGCATTTTGATTATGACTTGAATAAGCTGCGTCATGCTGATGTAGAAGTCTTAAGCACTGTTGAGGGTGTGGGAGAGGTAATTGCTTCTGCATTCGTGAATTATATGCAAGATGAAGAAAATATGCAGAAGCTGGATAAGCTTTTGGAGGAACTGCATATAGAAGCGCCGAGGGTAGATGCTGACAGTCAGAGCTTAAGCGGTATGTCCTTTGTCATTACGGGAAGCCTGAATCATTATGCAAGCCGAAATGAGCTAAAGGAGGAGATTGAGCTTAAGGGGGGAAAGGTAACGGGGAGCGTTACGGGTAAGACAACCTGCCTGATTAATAATGATATTACTTCCACCTCCTCCAAAAATAAAAAGGCAAAGGAATTGAATGTGCCCATTTTGTCCGAGAATGATTTCCTTGCGAAATATTTCGAGGGCTAAGGGCTTGCCCTAACCGCTTATTCAGTGTAATATAAAAGAATTGGTAATAAACAGTTTTGCACCCATGTGGAAACGGGGCGGTAAATAAGAGGAAAGTAAGAGGAAAGCAAGATGCCAATAAAGACACAGAGTGAATTGCCGGCAAAGGAAATATTGGAGAATGAAAATATATTTGTGATGGACGAATCCCGGGCGCTGCATCAGGATATCCGTCCGCTTCAGGTGTTGATTTTAAACAATATGCCTGTCAAGCAGGATACAGAGCTACAGCTTTTGCGTGCGCTCTCAAATACACCTTTGCAGGTAGATGTGACCTTTATGAATGTAAAGAGCCATGTTTCCGTGAATACCCCTGCCAGTCATTTGAATAAATTTTATACTACCCTTGATGAAATCCGTGACCGCAAGTTTGATGGTATGATTATTACAGGCGCGCCTGTGGAGGATATTTCCTTTGAGGAAGTGGATTATTGGCAGGAGACCTGTGAAATTTTTGACTGGGCAGAGAGTCATGTGACCTCTACCCTGCATATTTGCTGGGCAGCACAGGCAGGCTTTTATTATTATTACGGAATTAACAAAAGGCAGCTTCCACAGAAGCTTTTCGGTGTTTATGAGCACAAGGTTGCGAATCGAAAGATTCCGTTGGTTCGAGGCTTTGACGATATTTTTTTGGCACCTCACAGTCGCCACACTGAGACCCCCGCAGAGAAAATCCATGCCTGTAAGGAGCTTACGGTGTTGGCAGAGTCCAAGGAAGCGGGAGTGTTCCTTGCCATCGCTGAGGGCGGCAAAAAGATATTTGTAAGCGGACACCCGGAGTACGACAGATATACCTTACATAATGAATATCATCGTGACTTAAGTAAGGGGCTGCCCATTCAGATACCATACAATTATTATCCGCAAGACAATCCGGAGGAAAGACCCTTGCTGCAATGGCGCTCCCATAGCAATAACTTATACAGCAACTGGCTGAACTATTATGTATATCAGGTCACACCTTATGAATTATGAGGAAAGTAAATTCCTGATATACATTGTTATCAGGTCACACCTTATGAATTATGAGGAAAGTAAATTCCTGATATACATTGTTATCAGGCACATCCTATGAGTTGTGAGATAAGTAATTGCGACGTGATTTATATTTACTGCAAAGATAATATTGGAAAAGTATGAAGGGAGTTAAGATGTATAGGGATAATTTATTTTTATATTCAATAAATGCATGGCTGGCATATAAAATTTCAGAAACTTACTTTGAAAATATTCATTATGTATGGTGCTCACCATTCTTTAATGCGAAATCTATCAATCCACCATCGTCAAATCCTTTAGAGATATATAATAATCTTAAAAGAGATGTTGAAGGAAAAGACCATCATAGTTCTAAAATTGAGCAAATAAGAGCCGGCATTATTAAAGGTGCAAGTGCAAAAAGAAATAATGGTATTATAACAAAAGAGCAAGAACAGGAAATAATTGATATTGTAAATGCAGCTGAAATTGGGGATTTTAGACCACTTATTTATGTAATACCCGTCAGTAAAGTAGAAAGCATAGTTAAGCCGGTTTCAGTTAAATTTAGAGCGGACAAATTTTCACAGGAATATATTATTGAAGAATTACATAAAAATCTATTTGATGTTATTGATTTAGATGGAGGGATATAGAATGTATTCAATTTTGGAACAAGTTAGTGCAGATGATGCTATTTATATTATATATTATGTTATAAAGGTGTTAAATAAAGGGAAAAATGGTCCCTCGACCATTATTGATATTGATACTATTGAAACAGATTTGACGGAAGAACAAGAAGCTATAGCAAATCAATTATTGAAGAATATTGGCTTTGATAAATTGGATAATGACGATATAATAGAACAAAGGATTTCTGAATTATATCAAATTCTATGCGATAAGAGAAATAGTGAAATGAAAATAGATGTTGCGAGGGGAAAAGAACTTTTAGAAAAAATGAAAGAAAAAAATAGTTAGCTTTTTTATCGCATAGTATGTCATTTAAAGGTATATTTTCCCAATCTTGTCCATATACTGTAATTGACTAACGACAGCAAAAACGCTGTCAGGATTTAAGGAGGCAGTTATGGCAAGAGGTCAGCGAAAAACCATAGAGGAAAAGATAAGTGCAAAGCAGGAATTGATTGAAGCGCTGATGACTCGTATCGAGTCAGAGAAGAGGGAACTGGAAGAGCTGTATGCGGAAAAACGCTGCAAGGAGTTGGAAGCAGTGGGAGAGTTGATTGCAGAGTCAGGTCTACAGACTGATGAGGTTGCGGCATTGCTTCAGCAGTACATTGATGAACGTGCCAAGTGTGCATCTTGATATCTTTTGAAAAAAGCATGAGCAGGAAGAAACTTATATTTATGAAGCTTTCTTCCTGCTTATTTTTTTGAATATTATTTTAAGTTTTTCTGTGCCGTAGACAGCATCAGCTTGATTCGGTTCAACTGATTTACCTCACTGGCACCTGGATCGTAATCAATGGCTACAATATTGGACTCGGGATAAGCCTTTCTCAATGCCTTGATAACACCCTTGCCGACTACATGGTTGGGCAGGCAGCCGAAGGGCTGTGTACATACAATATTAGGAACCCTGTCATGTATCAGCTCCACCATCTCGCCGGTTAAGAACCAGCCCTCACCGGTTTGATTGCCAATGGAGACGATAGGCTCTGCGAAGGAGGCAATCTCACGGATAGGAGTGGGAGCGGAGAAATGCCTGCTCTTTTTTAACTCCTTGACAGAAGCCCCACGCAGAAGATGTTCAATAGCCCAAATGCCAAGGGAGGAGATTTTGGCAGTTTTTTTACTGGTTCCAAGATGCTCTGCCTTGTAAAGCTGGTTGTAGAAGCAGTAGAGCATAAAGTCGATTAAGTCAGGCACTACAGCCTCTGCACCCTCGGCTTCCAAAAGCTCGACCAAATGATTGTTGCCCGCAGGGGAAAATTTTACTAAGATTTCACCTACAATACCGACGCGGGGCTTTTTGATGTCCAAAAGCGGAATGCTGTCAAAGTCGCGGATAATCTGACGGCACATTTTATTAAATTTCAACAGATTAATATGCTTGGCGGATACAAAGGCCTGTACCTCTTTTAGCCACTTCTGATGAACGGCATTGACGCTGCCGGGAGTGGCTTCGTAGGGGCGCATACGATATACGCAGCGCATAAACAAATCGCCGAATTGAGCGCCCACTGCCGCACGCAGCATTAAGTCCGCATTCAGGTGGAAGCCGGGATTGGACTCGATACCGCCTAAGTTTAAGGAGATAACGGGAATCTGTTCCATTCCCGCCTTTTTCAAGGCTCTGCGGATAAAGCCAATATAGTTGGTAGCACGGCAGCCGCCTCCTGTCTGGGACATAATAATTGCTGTTTTATCCAAATCATATTTGCCGGAGAGCAGAGCCTCCATAAGCTGTCCAACCACCCGAAGGGAAGGATAGCAGGCATCATTATTGACATATTTTAAGCCCACATCCACAGAGTGCTTGTTGTCATTGTCAAGGACTACGAAATTATAACCGCAGGCGTTAAATGCCGGCTGTAAGATTTCAAAGTGAATGGGCGACATTTGTGGACACAGAATAGTATAATTCTTGCGCATTTCCTCAGTAAATGCCACCTTTTTAATGGCTGAGGAGCGTATGGTGCGGGTTTGCCCCAGCCTTTCGCGCACTCTGATGGCGGAGAGCAGGGAGCGAATGCGGATTCTTGCGGCGCCCAGATTGTTTACCTCATCAATTTTCAGACAGGTATATATTTTGCCGGAGCCGGAGAGAATGTCGTTCACCTGATCGGTGGTAACGGCGTCCAAGCCGCAGCCAAAGGAATTTAGCTGGATTAAGTCTAAATTTTCAACCGTCTTTACATAGCTTGCGGCAGCGTAAAGGCGGGAGTGATACATCCACTGGTCGGACACGATTAGGGGCCTTTCGGGTGCAGCCAAATGAGAAATGGAATCCTCCGTCAAAACAGCAATGTCATAGGAGGTAATCAGCTCGGGAATGCCGTGGTTGATTTCGGGGTCGATATGATAGGGACGTCCTGCCAAAACAATACCCCTCTTGCCGGTTTCCTTCAGGTATTCCAAAACCTCCTCGCCCTTTTTTTGCATGTCCTTACGGGCATTATTAAGCTCCTCCCATGCTGCCCTGCAGGCATCTGCTACCTCAGCAGCCGGTATCTCGCTGAATTCCTTGGTGAGGGCTGAGGTAATGGTATCCACATTTAAGAAGGACATAAAGGGATTGCGGAAAATAACCTGTCCGCTGCTGATTTCCTCTACATTATTCTTGATGTTTTCTGAATAGGAGGTGACAATCGGGCAGTTATAATGATTGTTTGCCTCCTCGAATTCGTTGCGCTCGTAAAAGAGAGCGGGGTAGAAAATAAAGTCAACCCCCTGCTTAATAAGCCATGTTACATGACCGTGTGCCAGCTTTGCGGGATAGCATTCGGACTCACTGGGAATGGACTCAATGCCCAGCTCGTAAATCTTGCGGTTAGAGCTGGGAGAGAGTACTACACGATACCCCAGCTTAGTAAAGAATACATGCCAAAAAGGGTAATCCTCATACATATTCAATACTCTGGGAATACCTACAGTGCCTCTTTTTGCCTCGTCAGCCTCCAAAGAAGGATAATGAAAGAGCCTGTGAAGCTTATATTCATAGAGATTTGGTACATTGTGGGCGTTCTTCTGACCACCGATGCCGCGTTCACAGCGGTTACCGGAAATATACTGGCGTCCGCCGGAGAATTTATTGATGGTAAGGCGGCAGTTGTTGGTACAGCCCTTACATTTTGCCATGCTGGTCTCAAACTGCAGTGAGCAGATTTTCTCATAGGAGAGCATGGAGCTTTCGTATCCTTCCTCAAAGCGCTCCCTGGCAATCAGAGCGGCACCGAAAGCACCCATGATACCTGCGATATCAGGACGGATAGCCTCACAGTCTGCAATTTTTTCAAAGCTTCTGAGAACGGCATCATTATAAAAGGTGCCGCCCTGTACTACGATATTTTTTCCAAGCTCAGAGGCATCGGATACCTTGATAACCTTAAACAGAGCATTTTTAATTACGGAATAGGCAAGACCGGCGGAGATGTCTGCAACAGAGGCACCCTCCTTTTGCGCCTGTTTTACCTTGGAATTCATAAATACGGTACAGCGGGTTCCTAAATCAATGGGGTGTTCAGCAAAGAGAGCTGCCTTTGCGAAATCCTGTACGCTGTAGTTTAAGGATTTCGCAAAGGTCTCGATAAAGGAACCACAGCCGGAGGAGCATGCCTCGTTTAACTGTACGCTGTCAACGGTATGATTCTTGATTTTGATGCATTTCATGTCCTGTCCGCCGATGTCCAAAATACAATCCACGTCAGGGTCAAAGAAAGCGGCAGCATAATAGTGGGCAACGGTCTCAACCTCGCCGTCGTCCAATAAAAAGGCAGCCTTCATCAACGCTTCGCCATAGCCGGTAGAACAGGAGCGCATAATGTGAACGCCCTCAGGGAGAGAGGAATATATCTCCTTAAGGGAACGGATTGCTGTATTTAAGGGGCTGCCGTCATTACTGCTGTAGAAGGAGTAGAGCAGGGAGCCGTCCTCGCCAACCAGCGCGATTTTGGTGGTGGTGGAGCCGGCATCAATTCCCAAAAAGGCGTTGCCCTGATATTCGGATAAAGCACAAGTTTGTACATGATGAGCATTGTGGCGTGCTGTAAATGCTTCATATTCGGCATTGTCCGCAAACAGAGGCTGCATGCGTTCTACCTCAAATTCCATATGTATCTCGGAGGAAAGCTTGTTAACCATTTCCTCCATAGTGTAGGAAACCTCTTCCTTGGCGTTTAAGGCAGAGCCGATAGCCGCAAAGAGGTGGGAATTATCGGTGTCAATAATATGCTCCTCGTCCAGCTTTAAGGTGCGGATAAAAGCAGTTTTCAGCTCGGACAGGAAGTGGAGAGGACCGCCTAGAAAAGCAACATGTCCTCTGATGGGCTTACCGCAGGCAAGTCCGCTTATGGTCTGATTCACCACCGCCTGAAAGATAGAGGCAGATAAATCCTCCTTAGTAGCACCTTCATTAATCAGTGGCTGAATATCAGTCTTGGCAAATACACCGCAGCGTGCGGCAATGGTGTATAAGGATTTGTAATTTTTGGCATACTCATTTAAGCCTGATGCATCAGTCTGAAGCAGGGAAGCCATCTGGTCGATAAAGGAGCCGGTGCCTCCGGCGCAGATGCCGTTCATGCGCTGCTCCACATTGCCGCCCTCAAAATAGATAATCTTGGCGTCCTCGCCGCCAAGCTCAATGGCAACATCTGTCTTGGGAGCAAGCTCCTTTAAGGAGGTGGCAACTGCAATTACCTCCTGAGTGAATGGAACACCTAAATGATTTGCTAACGTCAACCCGCCGGAACCTGTAATCATAGGGTGCAGAGTGAGATTACCAAGCTCCTTATACGCCTTGTTTAGCAGAGAGGAAAGAGTCTCCCTGATATTGGCAAAGTGTCTTTCGTAATCGGAAAATAAAATTGTATGATTTTCATCTAAAATAGCAATCTTAACGGTAGTGGAACCAATGTCAATACCTAAGGTTGCTTCGTTTGTCCGTAAATCCATGTAGATACATCCTTCCTAAAATCGACATTCCCTTGCATTATACGACACATAAGGTGAAATTGCAACGAACAAAAACCGCAAAAAAACTAAAAAGTATCTTAAATTAAAAATTGGTTTGTTTACTTATTGGAGTGGTAATGTTAAAATAGAAAAGGCAGCTGTGACGGAAAGCTGTCCGTACAGTAAAAGCTATGCGCCGAAAACGGGCTTCATGCAAGACAGGATGGAGGAGACAATCAAGAATGAGCAGGTTTGAGAAAAAATTTGGAAAATATGCAATACCGAATCTTACACTGGTATTGATTATGTGTTATGTGGTGGGTTACATTATTCAGCTGATAAACAGCTCTTTTTTTGTGTATCTGACCTTGGACCCTTACAGAATCCTGCATGGAGAGGTTTGGAGACTTTTTACATGGCTGGTGGTGCCGCCTGATTCCTTTGATTTATTTACACTTATTATGCTGTTGTTCTTTTACAATATAGGTACGGCTATGGAACGAACAATGGGAACCTACAGATATAATGTATATATTTTTATGGGTCTGCTCTTTACCATATTAGGAAGCTTTTTGTGTATGGGCTGGGCTTATCTGGTGCCGTCGAGCGTGAACAATGTGCCGTGCTTCTGGGCTATGCGCTTGGGCTCTACGTTCTACAGCACCTATTATATCAACCTTTCCGTATTTTTGGCATTTGCGGCGACCTACCCCGATGTGCAGGTGCTTTTAATGTTTGTGATTCCTATTAAAGTAAAATGGATGGGAATATTGGACGCAGTGCTTATGGTATATACGATGATACAGGGAACTATTTTCCACAGATTTTTAATTGCAGCGGCACTGTTGAATTTCGGTGTATTTTATCTTCGTTCCAGAAATCTTTCGCACATGAATCCGAAGCAGGTGAAGCGAAGAGCTGAGTTTAAGCATCAGGTAAAGCAGGGAATGAGACCGACGACCCACAAATGTGCAATCTGCGGCAGGACTGAGGAGAGTAATCCTGAGCTGGAATTTCGTTTCTGCTCTAAGTGCAATGGTAATTATGAGTATTGTCAGGAGCATTTGTTTACTCATGAGCATGTAAAATAAGCAGCAGAAAGGTATGGTTATTATTTATGGATAAAGAAGTGTTGTTTGCAAAGACCTTAGAGCAGGTGAGAAGGCTTGCAGGGGAGCAGGGGAATTGCGTCAGCGAGGAGCAGGTGCGTGAAGCGTTTGCGTCACTGGAGCTTTCGGACAAACAGCTGGAGCTTGTTTTTGATTATTTGGTGAAGCATAAGGTAGGCATTGGCGAGCCTGTAAATCCTGATGATTTCCTGACGGACGAGGAGAGAGATTATTTGCAGGATTATCTTGATGAGATAGCTGATATTCCCATGTGCAGCGAGGGTGAGAAACAGGCTTGTATTATTGCCGCAATGGCAGGTGATGTGCAAGCGCAGAACAGGCTTGTTGAGTTGCATTTGCAGGACGTTGCGGAGATTGCAAAGCTGTATGCCGGTCAGGGTGTTTTCTTGGAGGATTTAATCGGCGAGGGAAATGTGGCATTGGCTGTGGGAGTTACCATGCTTGGCAGCTTGGAGAAGCCTGAAGAAGAACAGGGTATGCTTGGTAAAATGATTATGGACGCCATGGAGGAGTACATTCAGGAGAATGCCGATAATCAGAAGAAGGACCAAAGGGTGGTTGATAAGGTCAATGAGGTGTTAGAGAAGGCGAAGGAGCTTGCTGAGGATTTACACCGTAAGGTTACAGTGGAGGAGCTTGCCTTGGAGACTCAGCTTTCGCAGAAGGCGATTCTTGATGCGGTGAGGATGAGCGGCTTTCAAATTGAATATATTGACATAGAACAGTAAGAGAGGAAGCTTGGCAGACAGAAACGGAGAAATGAAACAGTATGCAAAAGACGGTATATGAAGATAATAAATATAGTATGCAGGATACGACGACTCTGTATGTGGGAACAAAATATACCTTGGGAGAGATTATCGAAGAGGAGAATATTTCGTTTAAATTCCGCCTTATTGTGGAACGATATATATTGCCGGAGGCAGATTTGCAGGACACACTGGAGACCCAGCTGTATTATTTAAAGCCTGAGAGCTTTGTGGTGAAAATATATAAGCAGATAAAGGCTAAGGTCAAGATTAATATCATTGAGGAGAAAAAATCCGTTACAGGTAAGATAAGCAGAGGCTATGCCACAAGGGTTATGACGGTGGAGCAGCTTGCAGCAATGACACCCGCTCAAAAAGAGGCGCAGGGTGTGGTAATTCAGGAGCTTAGCATGAGCAAGCTGGCGCTGATGACATTTTAAAACGAGAAGGAATGGTACATGATATGAAAATAGAAGAGCTGACAAGCTATGAAGTATTAGAAAAAAGGGAAATCGCCGACATCAACAGCACAAGCTATTTGATGAGACATAAAAAGACAGGCGCACGGGTGGCGCTGCTTTCCAATGATGATGAGAATAAGGTGTTTTACATCGGATTCAGGACGCCCCCTAAGGATTCTACCGGTGTAGCGCATATTTTGGAGCATTCCGTACTCTGCGGCTCCAAGGAATTTCCCATTAAGGATCCTTTTGTAGAGCTGGTAAAGGGCTCTCTCAATACCTTTTTGAATGCAATGACCTATCCCGATAAGACATTATATCCGGTGGCAAGCTGTAATGACAAGGATTTTCAGAATTTAGTTCATGTGTATTTGGACGCAGTTTTTTATCCTAATATTTATAAGAATGAGTGTATTTTCCGTCAGGAGGGCTGGCATTATGAGTTAGAAAGCCCTGAGGACGAGTTGACCATCAATGGTGTGGTTTACAATGAGATGAAGGGTGCTTTTTCCTCCCCCGATGATGTCTTGGAGCGGGAAGTGATGAATTCTCTTTATCCCGATACCACCTACGGTTGGGAGTCCGGTGGTGACCCGGAGATAATTCCACAGCTTACCTATGAGCAGTTTCTTGCATTCCACGGAAAATATTATCACCCCTCCAACAGCTATATTTATCTGTATGGAAATATGGATATGGCAGAGCAGCTTGATTTTATTGATAAGCACTATTTATCCAAGTTTGAGGCATTGAAGGTGGATTCCCGTATTGGGGAGCAGCCTGCCTTTGATAGGGTGAACCGCGTAGTAAAGGAATACCCTATAAATGAAGGGGAGAACGAGGAGGAAAATACTTACCTTTCACTGAACATGTCTGTTGCAGACAGTCTGGACAGAGAGCTGTATGTGGCATTTCAGATTTTGGATTATGCTCTTTGCTCTGCGCCGGGTGCGCCCTTGAAGCAGGCACTTGTGGATAAGGGAATCGGCAAGGACGTTTACAGTATCTATGAAAACGGCATCAGACAGCCATATTTTAGCGTGGTGGCGAAGGATACCTCTCTCCTAAAGGAAGAGGAATTCCTTGCAACCATAGAGGAGGTTTTACAGGGTATTGTTAAGAATGGCTTTGACGAAAAGGCATTGCTTGCAGGTATCAATTATTATGAGTTTAAATATAGAGAGGCGGATTTCGGCTCCTATCCTAAGGGCCTTATGTACGGTCTTCAAATGCTGGACAGCTGGCTTTATGATGAGACAAAGCCCTTTATCCACATTGAGGCAAATGCTACCTTTGCCAGGCTGCGAAGCAAGGTAAAGGAGGGATACTTTGAAGGCTTGGTAAAGACATGGCTTTTGGATAATAAGCATCGCAGCATTGTTATTTTGAAGCCAAGAGCCGGACTGTTGGAGGAGCAGGAGGCTGCCCTGAAGGCGGAGCTTGCCCGTAAAAAGGCGGGCATGACTGAGGAAGAGCTTGCGCTTGTTATAGAGAAATATAGAGAGCTTACTGCATTTCAGGAGACGGAGGACAGCAGGGAGGATTTGGAAAAGCTGCCCATGCTAAAGCGCGAGGATATGAGGAAGGAAGCAGCAGGCTTTGTGAATGAAGAGCTTCTTATCGGCGATACAAGGCTTTTGTATCATGAGCTGTTTACCAACGGAATCGGATATTTACGTCTGATATTTGATTTAAATCAGATTCCGGCAGAGTATTTCCCATATGTGGGAGTGTTGAAGGGCTGTCTGGGACTTTTGAACACAGAGCATTATCGGTATGGTGATTTGTTTAACGAAATGAACCTGATTACCGGTGGTATGGCGGCGGTAAATAATGCCTATGGGAATATTGAGGATTTACAGAAATGCAGAGTGACACTGGAGCTGAAGACCAAGGTGTTATATGATAACATTGAAAAGGCGATTGAACTGATGGGGGAAATCATTCTTACCAGTGATTTTTCTGATACAAAGCGTCTCTATGAAATTATTGCAGAGGGCAAATCCCGTATGCAGGCGCAGATGATGTCAGGAGGGCATAGTGTGGCTGCCGGCAGGGCAATATCCTATGGCAGTGTGACGGGAGCCTTGAGTGAGGAGCTGTCGGGAATTCCCTTTTATCGGTTGGTTGACCGGCTGGAGGAGCATTTTGACGAGGAGAAGGAAGGACTGGTAGAAAAACTGAGGGAGCTTGCCAAAATGATTTTCCGCAGAGAGAATCTTATGATAGATTTCGTGGGCGACAAAGAGGCGTCTGAAAGACTGAATGGACCGGTGGAGGAGCTTAAGCAAAAGCTCTATACCTGCAATGTAAAAAAGGAGCATTATGTACCTGTTGTCAGCAAAAAGAATGAGGGCTTTATGACATCGGGGCAGGTGCAGTATGTGTGCAGGGCAGGCAATTTCCGGAAAAAAGGTCTTCCCTATACGGGAGCGCTTAAGGTGCTTAAGGTACTATTGGGGTATGAATATTTGTGGATGAACGTAAGGGTAAAGGGTGGTGCCTACGGCTGTATGTGCAGCTTTGGCAAGACAGGTGAAAGCTATTTTGTGTCCTACAGGGACCCGAATCTTGGGAAAACATTGGAGGTTTACGAGAAGGCTGCGCAGGCAATATCTGAATTTCAGGCAGATGAGCGAACCATGACTCAATATATTATCGGTGCTATCGGTGATTTGGATACGCCCATGAACCCGGCGGCAAAGGGTTTGCAATCCTTGAGTGCTTATATGACAGGACTTAATGATGAGCTGCTGCAGAAGGAGAGAGATGAGGTACTCTCTGTTACACCGGAGGATATTCGCGCATTGTCCGAATATATCAGGGCATTTATGTCTGAGGAATTCCTATGCGTGGTAGGTAACAGCAGCAGGATAAAAGAAGAGGAAAAGAAATTTATGAAAATTGAGAACCTTTTTTAGAAAATTGCGTTATATTATGCAGAACGTAATGTTCGGAAGGGAGAAAAAACATATGAAAAAGAAACGATTAATAACGGTAATGGTTACGGTGGGCATGGTGCTTGGACTTGCGGGCTGCGGAGGCAGCTCTAAGAGCACCATGAATGATATGGCGATGTCGCAGGCATCGGAAGGAACTTACAGCATGAGTACCGGTGGCTTTGATTCTGCCGCCGCAGAGATGGCAGAAATGGACATGTTGGACAGCGGAGCGGAAGGCAGTGTTGTTGACAGCGCAGCTTTCAGCAATCGAAAGCTGATTCGGACGGTGAATATGGATGTGGAGACCAAGGAGTTTGATAACCTTTTGAGTGCAATTCGGACTCAGGTAAAAACTCTTGAGGGCTACATAGAAAGCATGAATACCTATAATGGCAGTACCTATTATGGCTACAGCGGTACACGCAATGCAAATATGACAATCAGAATTCCGGCAGCACAGTTGGACGATTTTCTTAATACAATATCCGGCATCGGCAATGTAATCAGACGCTCTGAAAATGAGGACGATATTACGTTGACTTATGTAGACCTTGAGAGCCATAAGGCGGCTCTTTTGGCTGAGCAGACCAGCTTGCTGGAGCTGCTTGAAAAGGCGGAGACGGTTGAGGATATTATCACCCTTCAAAGCCGCCTTTCCGATATACGTTATCAGCTGGAGAGCATGGAGTCGCAGCTTCGCACCTTTGACAACAAGGTGGATTACAGCACGGTTTACCTGAATATTGATGAGGTGGAGGTGCTGACTCCTGTACAGGAGAAGACCACATGGGAACGTATCAGTGAGGGCTTTATGAACAGCCTTAAGAATATCGGCAATGGCTTTAAGGAATTTGCCGTTTGGTTTGTAATTAATCTTCCTTATTTGATTTTGTGGGCAGCAATCATTGCAGTCATGATTTTTGTAACGCTGTTTTTTGTCAATCGCGGAGACAAAAAGAGGGCAAAAAAGAATTTGGAGAACAAGCAGGAAGGGCAAGGGTAACACATGAAAGAGAATCAGGCATTTAAGTCAGGCTTTGTAACCTTAATCGGCAGACCCAATGTGGGCAAATCCACATTGATGAATCACCTTATCGGGCAGAAGATAGCGATTACCTCCAATAAGCCGCAGACTACCAGAAATCGTATACAGACGGTCTTAACCTTGGAGGAGGGACAGATTGTATTTCTTGACACTCCGGGTATTCATAAGGCAAAAAACAAGCTGGGAGACTATATGGTAAATGTGGCAGAGCATACCTTAAATGAGGTAGATGTGATTCTGTGGCTGGTGGAGCCGACCACCTATATCGGAGCAGGTGAGAGGCATATTATCGAGCAGCTGAAAAAGACAAAGACGCCCGTGATTTTGGTGATTAATAAGACGGATACCGTTAAGCGGGAGGAGATTCTCACCTTTATCGATGCCTATCGAAAGGAGCTTGATTTTCAGGAGATTGTGCCTGTTTCCGCATTAAAGGGGGATAATACGGATACGCTGATACAGTGTATTTTAAAATATCTTCCCTATGGGGTGCCCTTCTATGATGAGGATACTATCACTGACCAGCCCATGCGCCAGATTGTGGCAGAGCTTATCAGGGAGAAGGCGCTGCGCCTTTTGGAGGAGGAAATCCCCCACGGTATTGCCGTCAGTATTGAGCGCATGAAGGAACGGGGGCGTCTTTGCGACATAGAGGCAACCATTATTTGTGAGAGGGAATCTCACAAGGGAATTATTATCGGAAAGGGAGGGCAGATGCTTAAAAAAATAGGCTCGGCTGCCCGCCCGGAGATAGAGGATTTGCTGGAAATGCAGGTGAATCTGCAGCTTTGGGTGAAGGTAAAAAAGGATTGGAGAGACAGCGATTTCCTTTTAAAAAATTTTGGCTATAACCCCAAAGATATTACAATGAGCGAATAGAAAACAGCAAATTGCAAACCCTAATACAGGCAGTAAAATTCTACGAGACTGATTAGGGGGAAGCATTATATGCAGACATTAAATTACTGGAAGCAATTTGAAAATACCGGAAAAATTGAGGATTACTTGTCTTATAAAAGCAGTTGTGATACCGCCTATGGGGGTACCCTTGCGGATAGGGGCGAAGGGGCAGGCGGAAATGAAATTTCAGGGCGTCAAGGAGCAATGCCTTATGCAGGAATTCATATGTGTAACAGGAATGATATTGAAGCAGACAGCTATAGGTGAATATGACAGACGTATCTGTCTGCTTACCAAAGAAAAGGGAAAAATCTCTGCTTTTGCCAAGGGAGCCAGAAAGCCCGGCAATCGTTTGGCAGCAGCGACGAATCCCTTTTCTTTTGGTACTTTTAAGCTATATGTGGGCAGAAGCTCCTATACAGTTTCGGAGGCGGATATACAAAATTATTTTGAAGAGCTGATGACGGATTATGAGGGCGCTTACTATGGTATGTATTTTGCGGAGGTTGCAGACTATTACACAAGGGAAAATAATGATGAAAGGCAGATGTTAAAGCTTTTGTATCAGTCCTTGAAGGCACTCTCGGCACCGGCGCTTCCCAATCAGCTGGTAAAATGTATTTTTGAGCTGAAGGCGATAGCAGTAAACGGAGAATTTCCGGGGGCGCCTTCGGACAGGGAGCTTTCCCAATCCGCAATCTATGCATTGCAGTACATAGCGTCAAGCTCCATAGAGAAGCTTTATACCTTTACGGTAAACGACACCGTGCTGATGGAATTACAGGGGGTGGCAGAGCAATATCGCAAGCGTTTTATGGAGCATGAATTCAAAAGTCTTGAAATACTGAAAACTCTCTGTTGAAATTCCCTTATAAGTTGGGTATAATGTAACTCGTTAGGTAGCCGGAGAACCGGTAAAAGTCAAAGGAGACTCTTTATGAGGAAAACAATAAAAATAAGCATTTGCTGCCTGACTGTCCTATTGCTTACGGGCTGTAGTCAGACAAAATTGCCGGAGATAATAGATAAGCCTACTATTTCCATTAGTAAAGACGGAAGCCTGAGTGCCTATCTTGTAGAGACGTTTGATAAGCAATACTACAGTATTGCAGAGCTTACCAATATGGCAGTTGCTGAGGCTGGGGAATATAATACAGAGCATCAGGCAGGAGAAACTATCCCTGTGACGGTGGAAAAGGTGGAAATGCTTGCAGACGGAAGCGCCAAGGCTATGGTGGCATATCGGTTTGACAGCACAGATACCTACACGGATTATAATGAGGGAAGCCTGTTCTACGGAACGGTGGCGGAGGCTGTGCAGAAAAAGCCGGATTTGAATATGGTTCTCTATCGCGTTAAGGACAATACGCTTCTATCCAAGGAGCAGCTTCTTGAACATGGCGACAAGCATATGATTATCACCGATGAGAAGGCTGTAATTTACTGTCCGGGAAAGGTAGCCTATCTGAGCGAGGGCGCTGTTTATAATCAGGACGGAAGTGTTGATACCACGGGAGCGGAAGGGACGGTATATATTTTGTTAAAGTAAAATCAAAGCTTGCTTTAGCGTTAAATCAATAAAACAAGATAATGCAGCTGCAAATGCAAAAAGCAAAAGAGCAGACTGCGGAAAGGTATGGAAAGTAACATGGAAAAGACAATGGAAAAAATCGTAGCACTTGCAAAGGCGAGAGGATTTGTGTATCCCGGCTCGGAGATTTATGGCGGGCTTGCCAACACATGGGATTACGGTAATCTTGGCGTGGAGCTTAAGAACAATGTAAAGAAGGCATGGTGGCAGAAGTTTGTGCAGGAGAATCCCTATAATGTCGGTGTGGACTGTGCGATTTTAATGAATCCCCAGACATGGGTAGCGAGTGGACATTTGGGAGGCTTTTCCGACCCGTTAATGGATTGCAAGGAGTGTCACGAGCGTTTCCGTGCGGATAAATTGATTGAGGATTTCTGCGAGGAGAATGGTATTGCCCTTACAGAGAGCGTTGATGCGTGGAGTCAGGAGCAGATGAAGGATTTCGTTGAGGAGAAAAACATTCCCTGTCCCAGCTGCGGCAAGCACAACTTTACCGATATTCGTCAGTTTAATCTGATGTTTAAGACCTTTCAGGGTGTTACCGAGGACGCTAAGAACACCGTATATCTGCGCCCTGAGACTGCACAGGGTATTTTTGTAAACTTTAAGAATGTACAGAGAACCTCCCGTAAGAAGATTCCCTTCGGTATCGGACAGATTGGTAAATCCTTCCGTAATGAGATTACACCGGGTAACTTTACTTTCCGTACTAGAGAGTTTGAGCAGATGGAGCTGGAATTCTTCTGTGAACCCGGTACTGATATGGAGTGGTTCCAGTATTGGAGAGCCTTCTGCCGTGACTGGCTGTTAAGCCTTGGCATGAAGGAGGAGGAGATGCGTCTTCGTGACCACAGCCCTGAGGAGCTTTGCTTCTACAGCAAGGGAACTACCGATATTGAGTTTTTATTCCCCTTCGGCTGGGGTGAGCTTTGGGGTATTGCTGACAGAACCGATTATGATTTGACTCAGCATGCCAATACCTCCGGTGAGGATATGAGCTACTTTGATGATGAGAAGAAAGAGAAGTACATACCCTATGTTATTGAGCCTTCTCTCGGTGCTGACCGTGTGGTTTTAGCCTTCTTGTGTGCTGCTTATGACGAGGAGGAGCTTGAGGGCGGCGATATGCGTACCGTGCTTCATTTCCATCCGGCACTTGCTCCCGTAAAAATCGGCGTGCTGCCTCTTTCTAAGAAGCTCAATGAGGGCGCTGAAAAGATTTACATGGAGTTATCCAAGAAATACAACTGTGAGTTTGATGACAGAGGTAACATCGGTAAGAGATACCGCCGTCAGGACGAGATTGGTACGCCCTTCTGCATAACCTACGACTTTGAATCTGAGACAGACGGCTGTGTAACCGTACGTTTCCGTGATTCCATGGAGCAGGAGCGTGTGGCGATTGCCGATTTAGACGCATATTTTGCAGATAAATTTACGTTTTAAATAAATTTGCGGCTGAAATTTGACGATGAGAGCAGAATGAAAATTCTGCTCTCGTATATAGTAATGGAGAAAAAATGAGGGAAAAATACTTCGGCCTGTTCTTGGCCATTTTTTGGGCTCTTGCAATAGAGGTTACCATATGTCAATACACGTCTTATTTTTCGTTTGTTAAGGAGCCGGAAAATGCTACTTACAGAATAAGCAGCGGTGGTGAAGAAAATCCGGACGGAACAATAACCATAACAGATACCCCCTTAAACCTGGAGATATATGACATAGGGAAAGAAGTAAACGTATTAAAGCTTAATTTTACAAGATTAAGCGGGGAAAAAGAAGAAGTAACAACGCCGGTTATCGTATATGGGAAAGATGAGGCAAATGATAACTATTTTGTGTTGTCCTCCTATAGGGAAATACTTCCCGAAAGTGAGAGGAGCCAGTATTTAAGACTGCATATGTCCGGAAAATGTGAAGGAATATCTATCAGTATTTATGCGGCACCGGGTGAAAAAATACGATTAGATGAGCTGATTTTGAACGCTCATATTCCTTTTAATATATCGCCCCTTCGTTTGTCGGTAATGATTCTGACATTTTGCTTCCTCTTTTATGCAAGGTCTGAAGGTGCTTATTACAAAATTATTAAGGCAGATAAGGATAATACACAAAAGGTGATTACGGCACTGGTGATTGCGTTACAGATATTTGTGTTTTGCAGCGCTGTATTTTTCAATCCGGATTTTATAGAGGTAAATTGGCGTCATCATATGCAATACCATGAATTGGCTGTGGCATTGTCAAAGGGGCAGCTTTATTTGGAGGAAATGCCGTCAGGGATTTTGGCTGATTTATCCAATCCGTATGATTTTGTTACCCGTGAAAAAATTATGAATATAACCAACCAGTCCTATATATGGGATTGTGCCTATTATGACGGCAAGTACTATGTGTATTTTGGCGTTGTGCCGGTTATGTTATTTTATCTGCCATGGTATTTGCTTACGGGAAATGCGTTTCCAACCTGGCTTGGTATTTTAATTACCGGAGTGGTTTTTGTGCTTGCAGCATTCAGATTGAGCGAAAACATCGTAAAACGGTATTTTAAAAATAGTGTGCCATATATAACGTGGCTCCTTTGCACATTGCTTATGGTAAATGGCTGCGGTGTACTGACAATTATGCGCAGACCGGACTTTTATTCGCTGCCTATTCTTTTGGGAGTAACCTTATCTCTGTTAGGAATCAATTTTTGGATTTCTTCTCTGGAGGAGGAAAAGGTTTCGACTTGGAAGCTGGTGGCAGGTTGTTTGTGTATGGCCTTGGTGGCAGGCTGCAGACCCCAGCTTGTGTTAGGCTCCCTGCTTATTTTTCCGATATATTGGGAGGCAGTATTTAAAAGGAGGCAGTTGTTTTCTGCAAACAGCAAGGGAAAAACCACGCTGGCAATATTGGCTTATGCCTTTGTTGCAGCAGGGCTGATGCTTTATAATTGGAGACGTTTTGACTCTCCTTTTGATTTTGGAGCTGCCTACAATCTCACCACCAATGACATGACAAAAAGAGGCTTTGAGTTAGGCAGAATTCCTGTGGCACTGTTTCGATATTTGTTTCAATGTCCAAATGTAAGTGGAGACTTCCCCTATTTACAGGTAACCTCCGGTGGAACCACATATCTGGGGCAGACGATTTCGGAAGGAACATTCGGAGGATTTTTGACAGTAAATCTTTTGGCACTTGCCGGAATTGTTATATTATTTAACCGCAAAATTTTTACAGATAAAAAGGTTTGGGCAATGTCGGCAATGGCAGCGGGAGCAGCGTTCATTATTGTTTGTGCTGATGCTGAATTGGCAGGAATTCTGCCGAGATATTATAGTGATTTCGGCTGGCTGTTTTATTTGTCTGCACTGTTGGCTTGGTTTACAAAGTGGAAAAGCAAGCGAGACAGCGCAGAGGGAATCATGGTGCTGCGAAAGGCTCAAAACATTATTTTTGCAATAGGAATGGCATTTGCATTATTGTTATTGTTTACAGATAGCAGTAATACTTTAAAGGAGGCCAATCCTCAATTATATTATTACTTTTACTATGAACTTGCTTTTTGGGCATAATTCATACAAAATTTTACTATACAAAGTCAAAAAAAATGGTATAATGTAGTTTGCTATTATAGGATGGAGGAAAGACCATGAAAGCATATGGTGTAAATGAACTTAGAAGAATGTACCTTGACTTTTTTGAGAGCAAGGAGCATTTAAAAATGAAGAGCTTTTCGTTAGTGCCTCATAACGATAACAGCCTTTTGATTATTAATTCAGGTATGGCACCCTTGAAGCCTTATTTTACCGGACAGGAGATTCCGCCCAGACGCAGAGTAACCACTTGTCAGAAGTGCGTTCGTACCGGGGATATTGAGAATGTGGGAAAGACAGCCCGCCATTTGACCTTTTTTGAAATGCTGGGAAACTTTTCCTTCGGCGATTACTTCAAGCATGAAGCCATTGCATGGAGCTGGGAGTTCCTTACCAAGGTAATCGGCATGGAGCCGGAAAGACTATATCCTTCTATTTATTGTGAGGACGATGAGGCATTTGATATCTGGACAAAGGAAATCGGAGTTCCCGCTGAGAAAATTACGCGCTTTTACCGTGACGAGAACGGTGACTGTGACAATTTCTGGGAGCATGGCGCCGGACCCTGCGGTCCCTGTTCTGAGATATACTATGACAGAGGTGTAAAGTATGGCTGCGGCAAGCCGGATTGTAAGGTGGGCTGTGACTGTGACCGATTTATGGAGGTTTGGAATAACGTATTTACCCAGTTCGATAACGACGGACATGGCAATTACACCGAGCTTGCACAGAAAAACATTGATACAGGTATGGGATTGGAGCGTCTTGCAGTGGTAGTTCAGGACGTGGATTCCGTATTTGATATTGACACCATGAAGGCAATCCGTGATCGTATTTGTGAGATTGCAGGTGCGGTTTATAAAGAGGACGCCGCAAAGGACGTTTCCATTCGTCTGATTACAGACCATATCCGTTCCTCAACCTTTATGATTAGTGATGGTATTATGCCCTCCAATGAAGGCCGTGGCTATGTGCTTCGCCGTCTGATTCGTCGTGCAGCAAGGCATGGCAGGCTGCTTGGTATTGACGGCAAGTTTTTGGCTGATTTAAGTAAGACAGTTATTGAAGAGTGTAAGGACGGCTATCCTGAGCTGGACGAGAAAAAAGCATTTATCTTGAATGTACTTACTCAGGAGGAGGACAAGTTTGACAAGACCATCGATCAGGGCTTGAGCATTCTTGGTGAAATGGAAGAGGAGATGAAGGCACAGGGAACCAGTGAGCTTAGCGGCGAAAATGCCTTCAAATTATATGATACCTATGGCTTCCCCATGGATTTGACAGAGGAAATTTTGGCTGAAAAGGGCTTTACCATTGATAAGGCAGGCTTTGGCGTGTGCATGGAGAAGCAGAAGGAGACTGCCCGCAAGGCAAGAAAGGTTACCAACTATATGGGTGCCGATGTGACTGTATACGAATCCATTGACCCGGCAATCACAACGCAGTTTGTAGGCTATGACAGATTACAGCATAATTCCAAGATTACGGTTTTGACTACCGATACAGAGCTTGTGGAGGCACTGACTGACGGACAGGTGGGTACCATTATCGTGGAGGAGACTCCCTTCTATGCTACCATGGGTGGTCAGAATGCGGACAATGGTGTGATTACCACTAAGGACGGAAGCTTTGAGGTGAAGGATACTATTAAGCTTCTTGGCGGCAAGGTAGGGCATATCGGAACTGTTACCAGAGGCATGATTAAGGTGGGAGATGTGGCTACTCTGACTGTAAATGCTGAAAACAGGGCTGATACCTGTAAAAATCACTCTGCAACTCACCTATTGCAAAAGGCATTGCGCGAGGTGCTTGGAAGCCATGTTGAGCAGAATGGCTCCTATGTTGACGGGGAGAGATTGCGCTTTGACTTCAGTCATTTTACAGCTATGACAAGGGAGGAGCTTGACAGGGTTGAAAAGCTTGTCAATGAGAAAATTGCAGAAAATCTTCCTGTTGTCACAGAGGTTATGAATATTGAGGATGCCAAGAAAACAGGTGCTATGGCGCTGTTTGGTGAGAAGTATGGTGAGAAGGTTCGTGTTGTAAGAATGGGCGATTTCTCCGTAGAGTTCTGCGGTGGTACTCATGTGGCAAATACAGGCGCTATTGCAGCCTTTAAGATTCTCTCCGAAAACGGTGTGGCTGCCGGTGTGCGCAGAATTGAAGCGCTGACCGGCAATGGTGTGTTTGCATATTACCGCAGCTTAGAGAAGACCTTGGAGGAGGCAAGCCGGGTTATGAAGACAACACCTGCGACGCTTGTTGAAAGATGTGAGCATGTGATGGCTGAGATGAAGGCAATTTCCTCAGAGAATGAAGCCTTAAAGAGCAAGGCAGCAAAGGACGCTCTCGGCGACGTTATGGACAGCGTTGTAGAGGTGAAGGGTATGAAGCTGCTTGCGGCTAGCGTAGAAGGCGTTGATATGAATGGTCTGCGTGACCTTGGCGACCAGCTTAAGGAAAAACTGGGAGAGGGTGTTGTAGTTCTTTTGTCCAATCAGGAGGGCAGAGTGAATATGATTGCCATGGCAACTGAGGGTGCGGTAAAGAATGGCGCTCATGCAGGCAATCTGATTAAAGGCATTGCAGCACTTGTAGGCGGCGGTGGCGGCGGACGCCCTAATATGGCACAGGCAGGAGGTAAGAATCCTGCGGGAATTCCTGATGCTATCAGGGAGGCTTCCAAGGTTTTGGAGGGGCAGCTTCTGTAATTTATAAAAAAATAGTTGACGGCAGAAAATTTTGTGCTATAATGTGTATAGTGCGCATGTGATGAAACACTGCGCATAAGAATAACCCAATCAGTCGTGTTACTAGAGGGACTGAAGGGAGGTCGGGTGTAGTCATGTCAAACGTAATCGTAAAAGAAAACGAGACTTTAGATAGCGCTTTACGTCGCTTTAAGAGAAGCTGTGCTAAGGCAGGTATTCAGCAGGAGATTCGTAAGAGAGAGCATTACGAGAAGCCAAGCGTAAAACGTAAGAAGAAATCTGAAGCAGCAAGAAAACGTAAATATAACTAATTTATAAGTCCTTAGCCGATTTTCGACTGAGGACTTTTACGTTTTATAAACAAATTAATGTCGCGCACACGATAAACGTAAGTGCATAACACATAGGAAAACTGAGGGGTGGAAGTATGTGGACAAAAGAACTATTTGGAACAGATGTGTATCATCTGGCTGCAGCATTTGTGCTGTACAGTATCTTGGGCTGGTTTGTGGAATCTGTATATATGTCATTCTGCAATAGGAAAATAACCAACAGAGGATTTGCAAAGGGACCTTTTTGCCCGATTTATGGATTTGGAGCCGTGTCCTGCTATCTGATATTGGAGCCGCTTAAGGGACAGTATTTGAAGGTGTATTTGATAGGCGCTGTCTTGGCTACCATTTTTGAATACATTGTCGGCAGAGGAATGATTAAATTTTTGGGTGAGCTTTGGTGGGATTATAACGAGAAGCCCTTCAATTTTCAGGGCATTATCTGTCTGGAAAGCACCATTGCATGGGGATTTTATGCTATAGGTGTTGTACATTTTGTACACGATGCTATTTACGGACTGGTGGATATGGTTGATTTCCGTATCGGTACTGTTCTTATTAGTCTGATTCTGTTTCTTGTTGCCATTGACTATATGATTCAGTTGATGAAGGTTTTTCATGTTGATGTAAAGGGAAAGAGAGACAGAATAATGGAGCGCTGTCAGGACTTTATTGCAAGGTGGAATTAAGAAAGCTATACAGGAATATAATTTGCCGCATTTCCATATTCTTTAGTAGAAGAGAATAGGGAGTGTGGCATTTTTATGTATTGGAGAAAAAGAATTACAGCAGTCTTTTTATGTCTGATTTTTATTTTATCCGCAGGGCTTCCGGTTAAAGCACAGGTTCAAATTTCGTCACCCTCGGCAATTCTGATAGAGGCGTCCACGGGGCAGGTGATTTTTGAGCAGGACGCAGCTGTCAGAAGAAGCCCTGCGAGTATCACAAAAATTATGACCCTTCTGCTGGCTTTTGAACAGCTTGAAGCGGGAAAGATAAAGCTTGAAGACGAGGTATTAGTCAGTGAACATGCAAGCTCCATGGGCGGTTCACAGGTCTATCTGGCACAGGGAGAGGTTCAGACCTTGGACACTATGCTAAAATGCATAGCTGTTGCCTCCGGAAATGATGCCTGCGTGGCGGTAGCGGAGCATATAGCGGGAAGCGAAGAGACCTTTGTGAACATGATGAATGAAAAGGCGAAGGCACTGGGAATGATTGATACAAATTTTGAGGATTGCTGCGGCCTGACGGACTCGGATGGTCATTATACTACTGCCAGAGATGTGGCAATTATGTCCAGAGAGCTGACAACTAAATATCCTGATGTATTTCGTTATACACAGATTTGGATGGAGGATATCACTCATGTAACAAGACAGGGAACCTCAAATTTTACTTTATCCAGTACAAATAAGCTTTTGAAACAATACAAGTGGGCAACGGGCTTGAAAACAGGCTTTACGCGAAAGGCAATGTATTGTCTTTCGGCTACGGCAACCAAGGATGGCATTGATTTAATTGCGGTAGTTATGGGTGCCCCGGATACTAAGACACGACTTTCTGATGTGCAGTCACTTCTTTCATATGGCTTTAGTGTCTGCAAGCTGTACATAGATGAAAACGAGGATACACTTAATCCCTTGAAGGTAGAGGGGGGCGTGGCAGAGGAAGTTCCGATTCGATATATGGGAGAATTCAGATATCTGGATATTGCGGGTAATGATTTGGGGCAGGTGGAGAAAAAGCTGGAGCTGCCTGATAAAGTGCAGGCACCTGTAAAGGCGGGCGGTGAGGCAGGAAACGCCAGATATTTTTTGAATGGTATTGAAATCGGCAAAACTCCCATTCTCTATGCAAATGATGTTGAGAAAGCTGTATTTCTTGATTATCTGAAAAAAACAATATCCTTTTTCCTTTTGTAAGCCCTGAAAATATGTTATACTGTTTAAGATAATATTGTGCAGCTCCATTGCGAGGCGGAGGAAGGTTTCTTGATGATAAATATTTTGGCTACAATTTTTGTTATTATATTAGTAATCCTTCTTTGGGTTATGGTTTTTGACAGCAACCGTTTTGTGATAGTACGGCACAGCCTTTCGGACAGGAGAATCAAAAAGCCCTGTAGAGCGGTGGTACTGGCAGATTTGCATAATAAATGCTACGGGAAAAATAATGAGCAGCTGCTTGCTGCTGTAAAGGATTGTAAGCCTGATTTTATTCTGGTGGCGGGAGATATACCCACCGCAAAAAAAGGTAAGGGGTTGGAGATTGCCATTTCTCTTATGTCAGAGCTGGCAAAGGACTATCCGGTCTATTATGCCAGCGGTAATCATGAGCATCGCATGAAGCTTTACCCTGAGACCTATGGAGATATGGGGGAGCGTTATGAGGAGGCTCTGCGGGAGGCGGGAGTTCATCGTCTTGTCAATGAGCATATATCTCTTGAGGAGAATGGAATTCAAATCTACGGCTCTGAGATTGATAAATCCTTTTATAAGCGCTTCGGGGTGCAGCCTATGGGGGCAGACTATATGGAGAGTATTTTGGGAAAGTCGGGAAAGGGGCAGTATACGGTGTTGATTGCCCACAATCCCGATTATTTTCCGCAGTATGCGGCATGGGGGGCAGATTTGGTGCTTTCGGGTCATATTCATGGCGGTATAGTCCGCGTTCCTATTTGGGGAAAGGGGGTTGTGTCTCCCAATGTGAGGTTATTTCCCAAATATGACGGTGGTATCTTTAAAGAGGACAAGTCTGCCATGCTGCTAAGCAGGGGGCTGGGTATGCATACGATTCCTGTGAGGCTTTTTAATCCGGGAGAGCTTTTGGTTGTGGATTTTGAACCGGATAAAGGAACAGATGTTTTGCTTGAAAAGGAAGTTTATTATTAGTAAAATATAGTTTGTTCATGTTATGTGAGAGATACAATAGAGATGGCTGAGGAAATAAATTATGGCAATACCCGTAAAATTAGAGGCATTTGAGGGTCCGTTAGACCTTCTGCTTCACCTGATAGAAAAGAATAAGATTGATATTTACGATATTCCTATTGTGGAAATCACAGAGCAGTATTTGGACTATATTAAACAAATGCAGTCTAAAGACATGAATGTTATGAGTGAATTTCTGGTAATGGCGGCAACCTTAATAGACATTAAGTGTAAAATGCTTCTTCCCGTTGAGGTAAACGAGGAGGGTGAGGATGAAGACCCCAGAGCGGAGCTGGTGCAGAAGCTGTTAGAGTACAAGATGTACAAATACATGTCTTTAGAGCTAAAGGACCGTCAGGTGGACGCCTCCAGAAATATGTACAGAGAGCAGAAGCTGCCTAAGGAGGTGGCGGCATACCGTCAGCCTGTTAATTATGAGGAGCTGATTGGTGATATGAATTTGAATAAGCTCCATGAGATATTTAAGTCCATTGTGAGAAAGCAGGAAGACAAGATTGACCCTATCCGAAGCCAGTATGGTAATATTGAAAAAGATGAGATTGATATGGATGCCAAAACGCTCTATGTGGAGGCATATGCCAGAGAACATAAGAGCTTTAGTTTTCGTAAGCTTTTGGAAAAGCAGTCCAGTAAAATGGAGGTTATTGTTACCTTTTTAATTATTTTGGAGCTGATGAAGGTAGGAAAAATAAATATCAGTCAGGAAGATATATTTGATGATATTATGATTACGTCAAATGTTGCGTAAGAAAAATCGGGAGATATGGAATGGACAGAACGAGACAAGAGGCAGTGATAGAAGCAGTATTATTTACAATGGGTGAGTCCGTGGAAATCAACAGACTGGCGGAGGTAATAGAGGAGGACGTAAAGACCACAAAGGGAATTTTACAGGAAATGGCAGAGCGCTATGAAAAAGAGGACAGAGGCATTACTCTGACGCAGTTTGACAATGCGGTGCAGCTTTGCACCAAATCGGATATGTATGAGTATCTGATTAAGATTGCCAAGGCACCCAGAAAGATGGTGCTGACAGATACAGTGCTTGAGACGCTTTCCATTATTGCTTACAAGCAGCCGGTTACCAGAATTGAGATTGAGAGAGTCAGGGGAGTGAGCTGCGACCATGCTATCAACAAGCTTCTGGAATATGATTTGATTACGGAGCTGGGAAGACTGGATGCGCCGGGAAGACCTCTTTTGTTTGGCACAACGGAGCAATTCTTACGCTGCTTTGGGGTGAAGAGCCTTGAAGATTTGCCTGAGCTTAATCCGGTGCAGCTGGAGGAGTTCAAGCAGCAGGCTGAGCAGGAGGTACAGCTACAGCTTGATGTGTAGGCAGAGAAAGGGACATTAATTTATACGAATAAAAAACAGAAAAGGCCTCATATACTATTAAAAAACTCGGAAATGTTCAGATGTGGAGAGAGCGGGTTTATAGGTTCATAGGGGGCTTTTTTTGCGCCCTATTTTTATTTATGCAGCTACAGACAGAGGCTGTGGCAGGAGAGGAGCCGGACTTGTATGCCATGTCGGCGGTGCTTGTGGACGCTGATACCGGCAGGGTGCTTTACGGGAAAAATGCGGATACACCTATGGCGATGGCAAGTACTACGAAAATTATGACCTGTATTTTAGTGTTGGAGAATGCTGACTTGGACGATGAACTTAAGGTTTCCTCCTATGCGACGACTATGCCTAAGGTGAAGCTGTATTTACAGAGCGGAGAAAGCTATCGGGTCAGGGATTTGCTGTATTCTCTTATGTTGGAATCCCACAATGATTCCGCGGTAGCTCTGGCAGAACATGTTGGGAAAAAATATCTTTCTGAGGAGCTGCAGCAGAAGGATACGGCGAAGTACAGTGTAGAGGAAAGCAAGCAGGCAGTGGCAGCCTTTGCATTTTTAATGAATGCGAAGGCAAGGGAGCTTGGCTGTGAGAATACATATTTTATTACCCCTAACGGTCTGGACGCAACAGAGAGCATAACGCTTAACAATGGAAATGTAGTGCAGAAGGAGCATTGTACTACGGCGAAGGAGCTTGCCTGCATAATGGCATACTGTATTGAAAAATCCCCTAAAAGTCAGGAATTCTTGGAAATTACCGCAACACCAAGCTATACCTTCAGCGCTAATGGAAGAAGCTATTCCTGCAATAATCACAATGCCTTTCTTAATATGATGCAGGGAGCTATAAGCGGCAAAACGGGTTTTACAAACAAGGCAGGCTATTGTTATGTGGGTGCTTTGGAGAGTGAGGGAAGAACCTTTGTTGTTTCGCTTCTCGCCTGTGGCTGGCCTAACAATAAATCTTATAAGTGGAGCGATACAAGGGAGCTTATGGAATATGGAATGGAGCATTATGCTTATCGGGAGTTTTCACCTGATGTTGCGAACAGCCCTATTCCCGTAGTGAATGGTGCAGCAAAGGATGGCAGTCCTTATCATCAGGTGCTTGTACAGACGGAAAAGCCTGGCGGGAAGCTGCCTGTGCGTATGCTGGTAAGTGAGGGGGAGGAGATTGTTGCCGAGGCAGCATGCAAGGAGAGCTTATGTGCACCGGTTGCAAAGGGAACGCAGGTGGGAACTGTAACCTATTATCTTATGAATAAAGACGGGGAAAAACAATACCTGTGGGAGGAAGCGGTTTATACGTCAGAAAATGTGAAAAAGATAGAT
>Ga0129312_1000235_pt1 | contig 55253 bp, 58 predicted proteins | sample O827metagenome_FD_94434 | JGI IMG/M metagenome (GOLD analysis project Ga0129312, IMG submission 94434) | Orangutan group fecal microbial communities from Wisconsin, USA - O827 metagenome | ecosystem: Host-associated > Mammals > Digestive system > Large intestine > Fecal | place: USA: Wisconsin... | reverse complement strand
TGATGAATTTCTGCCCTGCGATGTTTTTGGCATGTTCATCGTACTGCGCTTCTTTCCCGGAAGCGCTTACTGCAATCTTCAGTTCTCTAATCACGTTTTCCTCCTTAGATTATTTTGTTGTTCTTGGGTTCTAAGCAGGAATTCTTGAATTTTTAGACACCGGCGAACGCCGGCAAAAGAAAATTAGAAAAAAGAAGTATCTGCTTATAAAAAAAGTATATCTTAGTTTATCTGATTGTGCAAGTATAAATTTACGAAAAATAAAAAAGACTGTTCCCGCAGCAGATACTCTTTCCGGTATCCGTCGCGGGAACAGTCTTTTTTCTTATCCTTTTCTACAGGAAGCCTATACCATCATAGCGGCTTCTTCTGCATATTTTTTAATATTGGAGGCATTGACATACTTCTTGAAGCGGTCGCCGTTTACCACAACGAGAGTCGGTGCCTGCATAATGCCGTAACGCTGTACCAACTCCATATTTTCTTCCGCGTCAATTACCACGTACTTTTCATTTTTTAAGTATTCCTTGGCAAGTTTGCAGTTCGGACAGGTCTTGGTGGTAAAAAGGTACTTCACATCCTTAGGCTCCTCTACAGAAACCTCTACCTCGTCCGCATAGTTGGTCAGCTTTACCATGGTCTTTACGGGACGCTTCAGAACAGAATGGTCCACATCGTACTCTTTACGGTTTGCGTACTCCTGCAGCTTGCCGTCGTTCCAGTTCTGTACCGGTCTGTAGTAGCCGGTAATACGGCTGTAAACCTCGGTAGGCTGTCCGCAGTGAGGACATACTGCCACTTCTCCTGCCAGATAACCGTGCTCCTTACAGATGGAGTAGGTAGGAGACAGCGTGTAGTACGGTAATTTGTAGTTGTCCGCAATGGTTTTTACCAGATTTGCGGCTGCCTTCCAGTCGGGAAGCTTTTCTCCCAAGAACGCATGGAATACGGTGCCGGAGGTATACAGGGTCTGTAAATCATCCTGAATATCCAGTGCATCGAAAATATCGGTGGTGTAATCCACGGGCAGATGGGAGGAGTTAGTGTAATAAGGGGTATCTCCCGGCTTGCCTGCGGTCTTGATTGCCGGCCAGCGCTTTCTGTCGTGCTTTGCCAGACGGTATGCGGTACTTTCCGCCGGTGTCGCTTCCAGATTGTAAAGGTCGCCGTACTGCTCCTGATAATCAGACAGACGGTTTCTCATATGATTCAGCACTTCCTTGGTAAATTCCTGGGTCCTCTTGTCGGACATGTCCGCACGGAGCCAGTTGGCATTCAGTCCCACTTCGTTCATACCAATCAGACCGATGGTGGAGAAATGGTTGTCAAAGGTGCCTAAATATCTTCTGGTGTAAGGATATAAGCCCTCTTCCAGAAGCTTGGTAATTACGCCTCTCTTAATCTTTAAGGAGCGCGCCGCAATGTCCATCATACGGTTGAGTCTTGCGTAGAACTCGTCCTTATTGGCGGACAGATACGCAATACGGGGCATATTGATGGTAACAACGCCCACACTGCCGGTGCTTTCGCCGGAACCGAAGTAACCGCCGGTCTTTTTGCGAAGCTCTCTTAAGTCCAGACGCAGTCTGCAGCACATGCTTCGTACATCGGAAGGCTGCATGTCGGAGTTGATATAGTTGGAAAAATACGGGGTGCCGTATTTGGAAGTCATTTCAAACAAAAGACGGTTGTTCTCATTGTCGGACCAGTCAAAATCCCTCGTAATGGAATAGGTGGGAATGGGATACTGGAAGCCGCGTCCGTTGGAGTCGCCTTCAATCATGGTCTCGATAAATGCCTTGTTGACCATGTCCATTTCCTTCTTGCAGTCCTTGTATTTGAAATCCATTTCCCTGCCGCCTACGATAGCCGGAAGCTCTGCCAGGTCATCGGGAACCGTCCAGTCCAACGTAATATTGGAGAAGGGTGCCTGGGTGCCCCATCTGCTGGGGGTATTGACACCGTAAATAAAGGCTTCTATGCACTTCTTTACTTCCGGATAAGCCAGATTGTCCGCCTTGACAAAAGGCGCCAGATAAGTATCGAAGGAGGAGAAAGCCTGCGCTCCCGCCCACTCGTTCTGCATGATGCCTAAAAAGTTTACCATCTGGTTGCAGAGCACGGATAAATGCTTTGCCGGTGCAGAGGTAATCTTGCCGGTGATGCCGCCGAGTCCTTCTTTGATAAGCTGTTTCAGTGACCATCCGGCACAGTAGCCTGTGAGCATGGACAAATCATGGATATGAATATCCGCATTGCGGTGTGCATCCGCAATTTCCTGATCGTAGATCTCGGAAAGCCAGTAATTGGCTGTTACCGCGCCGGAATTGCTTAAGATAAGACCGCCTACGGAATAAGTAACGGTTGAGTTTTCTTTTACACGCCAGTCTTCCACTTTTACATAACTGTTGACCACATCCTTGTAGTCTAAGATTGTGGACTTCATGGTACGCATTTTTTCCCGCTGTTTGCGGTACAAAATGTAAGCCTTGGCTACATCCTCATAGCCGGCCTGTCCCAATACCTTCTCTACGCTGTCCTGGATATCCTCCACGCTGACAGCTCCGTCCTTAATCTTGTCCTGAAAGTCCGCAGACACACGAAGCGAAAGCAGGTCCACGATGTCGTTTGAGTACTGCATTTCCGTAGCCGTAAACGCCTTCATAATGGCATCGTTAATCTTGCTTAATGTGAAGTCCACCCTTTCACCATCTCTTTTAATAACCTGTAACACGAAAGTCCCTCCCTTTCAAACGCTATGCACTTATAGTATCATCTCGTCTTAGGGAAGTCAATGCTAACCCACAAGATATTGTGGGTTAATTATTTCACAATCGCTAAATATGCATATTTGCGGCATTTGCGGGCTTTTAAACTTTTTACCGGCTAACGGGTGGACAAAAAGCCGTATTCCCTCTTTGCGGTCTCGTCATCCGGGTAAGTAGCCAGATAATTCTGCAAAAGCGCGGCTGCCTGGGTGTAATTTCCCAGGTATTCGTATGCCACGATTTCATTGAAGGAAAGGGTCTGCATCATGCCGTTGTCCGGTATCTGCATCGCCTTTTGGAACGCATCCAGCGCCGGTGCATACTGCTCCTGTTTTAAATAGCAGAGACCCAGCTGGTTATAAAGCTCTGCGGTGCCGTCCTTCTGTGTCAGATATGCTGTATACACGTTGGTAATGGCATAGTTGTAGTCGCCGGTGGCTTCGTACGCCATGCCTAAATACAAATAGACGCCGGCATCACCCGGAGCTGCATTTTTGGCTTCTTCCAGATCAAGCTGCGCCGTTTCGTAATTTTCCAGGTAATAATTGATCCGTCCCCTGTCAAAGGCGCTCATTTTTGCGGAACGCTCCGTCAGTGCCTGGCTTAAATACTCTTCGCCCCATTCCCGGTAGCCGTTGTCGCGGAGCACCTCATAGACATGAATCAGTCTGTCATAGTTCTCCGGCTCTAATTTGATTACCCGGTCAAAATCTGCCCTTGCCCCCTGATAATTGTTTAACACAAGCTCCACATAACCTCGTAAATAGGCGGCATCCGTGTGATTGGGATACAGCTCCAGTATGGCATCGTAAATTTCCTTTGCCTTCTCATTATTTCCTGTTTTCTGGTATGCGGTTGCCAGATACAGGTTGACATCCACATCCATTTTTTCCACCACACCGTCCGACAGGGCAAGACAGTCCTCCAGATAGGCAACGGCATCCTCGTAGTTGGTCTGACCGATGCTGGCAATGCCCCTTCCCCGGGCAATCAGCCGGGCATCCTCCCCATTATTTTCGGCAGCAGAAAAGCAGGCCATTGCTTCTTCATAATCCATATCCGCAACAGCCTGCATTCCCTTTTGTATTTCGGTATCGGCAGTCTTTGCTCCACAGCCGGCAAACAGGGCTCCGCACAATAAAACGGTGGCGAGCGCCATGCCCCTCTGTATGCTGTTCTGACTGCCTCTTTTTGTTTTCTTCCTCATATTGCAATTCCCTCTTTATCTGATACGGTATTTACCGGATAACTTCTTTCTCTGTAAAATATCTTATCATAAAAGAATAGGCATTGCCACAGGAAAAACCTTAATTATTTTATTTGTTCTGAGAACTTCAGTCCTCTATTCCCTCTGTACGGTAAATGAACTTCACCTGTCCTGCCATGTCATCGGCAATGCCGGCGTAGTTGTTGTAATCCTTCGATACATCTGCCGTTGCTTTCAGGCGGGCTACAAAAGTGTCCAAATCCTCACCCAGGGACTCGGTTAAGTCGCCGATGCCTTTTTCATTTAAGGTAGAAAGTCCGTCGGAAAGTTTTCCTGCGCCGTCCCGGAGCTCGGTGATGCCGTCAATCAGTGCGGGAGCGGATTTCTGCATGGTATCCAGACCGCTTGAAAGTTCTGTGGTGCCGTCTGCCAGTTTTCCGGCTCCTGCGGCAAGTTCATTGGCTCCGCTGTATAAAGAGGAGGCTCCGTTAGCGGCAGCATCCACTCCTGCGGTATAGGTCTTTAAGCCGGTGTAGAACTGGTTGTAGCTGTCAAGCTGGCTCTTTAAGGACTTAAGCTGGGTGACGGCGCCTGATGCCTGACCTACGGATTTCATGGTTTCGTTAATCTTCGCCTGCATAGCGTTTTCGGTTTCGGTATCAATCTTCTGCTTGATGGCATCGGACTCCATGGTAGCCGCTACCTTGGCATCAATTTCACTCTGTTTGGATGCCATGCCCGCATCAATGGCGCTCTCTATGGCTGTCTGGATTGCTTCGTCCACGCTGCCTGCTTCCACTGCGGCGTCATAGTCCTCTTTGGATGAAAATCCGTAACCGGAAAGTACGGCGGTTTCCACACCCTGACGGTACTGTGCGGTTACGCTTTCGGTAACGGACTGCTTAACGGTTGCGGTTACCGCTGCGCGGAACTGGGGTTCGTTGGCTCTTACCTGTTTCTCCACATCTTCCCTGGACATGCCTGCCGCACCGTTTAATTTGGTAATGGCATCCGTAAGCACCTGGGAGTAGTTGCCGATCGTCAGTGCCGGAAGTCCCAGACCGGAACCGGAAAGCTGGCTGTTTGCCTGTGTCAGTAAGCTGTTGAATACGGTTTCGGCGCCTTTGTTTAAGGCAGCGCTGTTAGCGCTTAATTTCTGCAGACCGTTGTTTAATTCGGAAGCCCCGCCTGCGAGCTTAGCCGCACCGGTATTTAAGGTTGCCATGCCTTCTTTCACGGTTTTGGCGCCTGCTGCCAGCTTGTCAATACCGTCCGTCAGTTCCTTGGATTTTTCCAGTAATGTGCAGAGTCCGTCATAAAGCTGTTCGGAGCCGTCGGAAAGCTGTTCAAACGCATCGGTAATCTGGTCTGCCACATCCCGTAAGGAATCGGTATCCACATCTTCCACTTCCACCTTATTGAAAATTTCGTTGGTGGCAATGGTCATGGTGGTGGTCAGGGCAAAATCCTTCACATCCGCCTCCACTTCCACATAGTCGGGAATGTTTAACTTGTCATCATCCAGCGCAAGGTTATCCTTCAGACCCGGAAGGGCGATGCCCACAACCGCTTCGTGGCTGCCGTCGTTGATGAGACGTCCGTTTGTCACTTCCACATTGCTGAATACATCATCGTCTAAAATCATGCCGGTCAGCACGGCGAAGGGAACATAGATTTTTTCTTCCTTACCGTCGATTTCCACATTTTCATACTGGTTGTTTTCGTAATCGAAACGGATGACTACATGCCCGCTCTTGCCGGCAAGCTCCTCCGCCGTTACTTCCTTACCGTCCAGTGTGTAAGTCACCTTTAAGGTAACCGGCAGTTCCTTGTCGGAAGTACCCTGGTAATAAACATCCTCGCCGTCCGTGGTCCAGACTCTCATATTGTCCTTGTCCATGGTATAGGTGGCATTGCCTTTGGTGATTTCCGCATCGGAAAGCTCTGTCTTGTCGGAAACGGTATCGCTGTTTTCCGGGTTCTTAATCCAGTCGCTGACAATGATGCGGGATGCCTTGCCGTCTGCTCCGGCAATGACGTAAACGGTTTCATCCTTGCTGATTTTGCCGTCCTCCTCTACCTTGCGGATAAGGTCGGATACGGAAGCGTCCTTGACGTCCTCCACTAATTTATCAAGGGAAGAAGTATCCGGTTCCGTGCTTTCTTCGATTTCTGTTTCTATGGCGCTTTCCGTGCCTTTATTGCCGGCGGCATATACACCGGCTCCCACACTGCCTGCCAGCAGTGCAGCCGTTAAAACGATTCCAAGGGATTTTACCCACATTTTTTTCATAATGATGTTTCCTCCTTTTTGTTTAACTTCATACCAAGTGACGTTGCCAGAACTACCTTTTCACAGAGCATCAGCAGTGCCGGCAGAATAAAGATAACGCAGAGCATACTGATAATGGCGCCTCTTGCCATCAGCATACACATGGAGCTGATAATATCGATATCGGAATAAACCGCTACGCCGAAGGTGGCGGAGAACAGTCCCATACCACTGACAATAATGGAAGGAATTGCCGTAGCCAGCGCTGTGGAAACCGCCTGCTTCTTGGTCTTTCCGGATAATCTTTCCACTTTGTAACGGGTGGTCATCAAAATCGCATAATCTACGGTTGCGCCTAACTGGATGGTGCTGATACAGATAGGAGCGATAAACGGCAGCGACTGCCCCATAAAGTGCGCCAGACCTAAGTTGATGAATACGGCAAGCTCGATAACCGCAATCAGGATAACCGGCAGGGAAATACTCTTTTCCACGATTAAAATAATGATAAAGATGGCAACAATGGAAACCGCATTGACAACCTGGAAATCATGGTTGGTGGTTTCAATCATATCCTTCATACAGGGCGCCTCGCCGATTAACATGCCGGTGGGGTCGTACTTCTTTAATATGGTATTCAGGGAATCAATCTGTTCGTTTACTTCATCACTTGCTACCTTGTACTCGGAGTTAATCAGAAGCAGCTCCCACTTGTCACTCTTTAAGATACTGACAATGCTGTCCGGCAGCATTTCCTCCGGTACCTGGGCGCCTACCACGCTTTCCAGTCCCAGCACATATTTAATACCGGGCACCTTTTCCATTTCCTTCATCATGGAGCGGACATCCTTGGGAGATACGGATGCATCTACCAGAACCATATGGGTAGAAGCAATGTCAAACTCTTCGGAAAGTTTCGTATTGGCAATGACATATTCCATGTCCTCCGGCAGGCACTGACCCATGTCGTAATACACTTCGTCGTTGGTCTTGTTGTTGCCGTAAATGGCAATGGGCATCAGAACGACAAAGATAATTAAGAATACCGGGAAAATCTTCACGATGCCGCCCGCCGCCTTATCCATATTGGGAATGAGGCTCTTGTGCTTCGTTTTCTGCAGCGGCTTATCCAGCATCAAAATCAGGGAAGGAAGCACCGTTACACAGCCGATAACGCCGAACAATACACCCTTCGCCATAACAATGCCCAGGTCGCGGCCCAGGGTAAAGGACATAAAGCAGAGGGCAATGAAACCTGCTACGGTGGTTAAGGAGCTGCCCACAACGGAAACCAGGGTTTCGTGAATGGCAACCGCCATCGCCTGTTTGTGGTCGTCATAATGGGTAATCTGTTCGTTGTAGCTGTGCCATAAGAAAATGGAATAGTCCATGGTAACGGCAAGCTGCAGGACCGCCGACAGCGCTTTGGTTATGTAGGAAATCTCTCCAAGGAAATAGTTGCTGCCAAGGTTTATTAAAATCATGGCGCCGATGCTGGCCAGGAATACAAACGGTACCAGGAAGCTGTCCAAAAGAACAATCATTGCCACGCAGGCAAGGGCTACGGCGATGCCTACATAAATGGGCTCTTCCTTTTCACACAAATCCTTTAAGTCCGTAACCAGGGCGGACATACCGGATACAAAGCACTGCTTTCCGGCGATGCTCCGGATTTCCCTTATGGCATCCATGGTCACATCCGCCGATGTGGCGCTGTCAAAGAAAACCGCCATCATGGTAGCATCCGAAGTGTTAAATTCGTTGTAAATCTTATCGGGAAGAAGCTCCATGGGAACAGAAACATCCATTAGGGAATCATACCAGATGACGGACTCCACATGCTCCACGCCCTCGATTTTTTCCTTCAGGGCGGAAACCTCCTTCGGGGTCATATCCTCCACAATAAGCAGGGAAAACGCTCCCTTTCCAAAGTCATCCAAAAGTTCATTCTGTCCGATTACCGTGTCCATATCCTCGGGCAGGTAATTGAGCATATCATAGTTAATTCTGGTGCCGGCCATTCCCAGTACGGAGGGAATAAGCAGAAGCACCGTTATGATTACAATTGCCACACGATGCTTTACCACCGCTCTTGAGAAACGCATGTTTTACTCCTCACTTTCTGTCTTACATTTATCACTCAGTCAATAATATCCGGCTGCTGATAGCGAATAATTTTTACTGCCGTAATAGCGGTACTGATGTTTAAGATACCCTCCAACAGCAGGCATATGCCCAAAAGCACGGTCAGGAAGGAAGCACTGACGGCAGGTTTTATAATCAGTACAATGCCAAATGCTGCGGCAATGACGGCAAATGCAAAAATAAGCCACCATTCCCTGATGCCGAATCTTTTGGCATCCAGGGACATCTGCATCTTGAACAGACCGTCCGAAAGCACCGCAATCCCCAAAATCACACAGATAAAATTCATCAGGTTGGAGGGATTCTTAAAAAGCATGATACCTAAGATAATCGTCAGGATACCGAAGGCTAAATCATACTGGAACGCCAGACGGTACAGGTCCTTGGAAAAATAACCCAGGATTTTCACAACACCGAACAAAATCATCAGGATACCGCAGAGAATACCGATCACCTTTTCGGAGATACCCGGAAATATAATCAGTAAAATACCTAAAACACAAAATAAAACCGATATGCCGATGTAAGCGATTTTCGCTGTTTTTAAGGAATTTACAGAACGCATACAAAACACCTCCTCATCTCTTTTGATATAGGCAGTATAATGCAGGATGTTCTTTCTTAAAATGGTCATAAAAACGGCACTGTTAAATTTTCAGGCTTGCCCTCTGCAATGTATAAATTTGGGTTGTTCCGGAAAGAATGTAAAAAAAATAGACATTTCTTCCGAAATGCCTAAATTCCTTTGTCTTTTATTTTCTGTTTCCTTATTTAGCCGCCGCATCCGTCACACAACGGGAAATCATCTCATCCACCATACCCCTGCGCAGCTCGCAGAGACGCCTGAAAGGCTCCCTGATATCCTCTTTCATTTCCTGGTTCATCCAGTCCATAATCTGACCGAAGCATTCGCATTTATAAAAACGGACAATTATTTCCTTGTCCTTTCCGGAAATGACTTTATCTTCTAAAACCGTATTCACATAAGCGGTCACCACGTGGTTGCACACATCCATCAGATATTGCTCGTAGATATCACGGTTGGCAGAATGATAAATATGTAAAACCGCCCTTTTATTCTGCATGGCAAAGGAAATAGCCACATCCAGGCATTGTTCCATGGAATCGATGGTCGGATACTCTTCCATGATACGTCCGGCCTCTTCTATAATGATTTCCTGCAGCAGGGTAGGAATGTCCGTAAAGTGATAGTAAAAGGTATTACGGTTGACTCCGCAGTCCTCCACGATATCCTTCACCGTAATCTGGTGCAAAGGTTTTTCATTCAATAATTTAATAAAGGACTCTTTAATTGCCTTTTGGGTAAAATTAGGCATTGGATACCTCCTGTCTTTTATTCATCGCACCTGACTTTCCCCTCTTCTATCAGCTTGACCATCAGCTTAGCTATCTGCGGGTCAAACTGGGTGCCTGCATTCTTTTTCAATTCCTCCAGGATTACCGCTTTCTTCAGGCGCTTCCGGTAGCATCTGTCACTGTTCATGGCATCAAAGGAATCCGCCACGCAGATAATACGCGCTAACAGAGGAATTTCCTCACCCTTAAGTCCCTCCGGGTAGCCCTTGCCGTCGTAGCGCTCGTGATGGTACAGGGCGCACTCTTGGACGCCGGGCATGGCGGTAAAGTTTTCCACAATCTTACCGCCCAGTACCGTATGGGAACGGATAATATCCATTTCCTCCGGTGTCAGCTTGTCCGGCTTATTTAAAACGCTGTCGGGAATACCCATTTTACCGCAGTCATGCATAAGTCCCATGTACCGCATGAAACGGATATCATCGGACTTCATATGCATTTCCTTTGCTAAGAGCACCGCATACTCCGCCACTCTGTCCGAATGTCCGTTGGTGTAGGAATCCTTGGCATCAATCAGTTTCGCCAGCATCTGCAGGGTATCGATAATAATCTTTTCATCCATAATCCTGCGTTGCTCTAACTTCCGCATTCGCAGCACGACGACCATATTCCCGATAATCATCGCAAGAAAAACCGCCGTCATACACAGCATCACATAAAAAAGAGGATAATCCGTCAGCTGCTTGTCCAGATAGCCTATGACCTGAAACCGGTAAATATTCATCAGACCATGGGAGTACATGACCATGCCGAAGGTATTGCTCTCATGTGCCGGCAGCACATTCATGCCGATGCTGTCATCGGGTATGTAGACAATGTCGTTGCCTTCGTAAGTGTATGTGCCGTTCCAGGAGCTGTCAATGTGGCTCTTTCCCGGCATCAGAAGAACAATCCGCCAGTCCCGCAGCGTATAATTGCTCTTGTTGACAATAGTGCCGTCATACTGGGCGCCGCTGCTGTCCCTGCCGTATTTTCTTTTATCATCCCAGCTTTTGGTTATGGACATCTCCACACCGATTTCCGCATCACTGTTTACCGCATTATCCACATCAATGCAGACTTCCTTCTGCTTGTCCCCGGAAACCTGCATTACCAGTACCATATACCCTGCTACAAGAATAAACAGCATCACGAAAAACGGTATCCATTTCCATAATTTTGTTTTCTTTTCCATCACAAGAACTCACTATCCCCATTTATTGCCGGTTTTATGTCTTTTTACAAATTATAATCAATTCCCGCTCACTTGGCAACTTCTTTTAAAAGACACCTATCTATGTAAATGCAGACCCGGCGGGTCCGCACTTTTTTCTCTTTACTGCTCTCTGAAAGTAGCGCATGCGGTCTCCTTACAGTCACAGGCTCCGCAGCCCTTGATGTCCACATGCTCTGCACAGCACTTATAATCTTCGTTGTAAACACACTTCACGGCTTCGCAGTCGATGGTGATGGTAGCGGAAGGATGGGAAAGGGAGCTTGTCATGGTACTTCCTTTTTCCCGGAAGCTTTCACAACAGGTCTCATCCTCTCTGCAAGCATGCTCGCCGCCCACACTGATATCTCCCTTACAGCACAGACAGTCCTGATTATAGGTACAATTTTCCACTCTGCATAATAATTCAGCCATAGTAAGTCCTCCTTTTTTGTATGGTCAGACTTAGTATGGCTGAAATTTGTCTTATTTATTCATTTTCTGTTTTGTTTCTTTTTTAAGGCAGTCGGTTTCCTGTCCTATTTGTTTCGTCCACAGCATTTTTTATACTTCTTGCCGCTGCCGCAGGGGCAGGGATCGTTGGGATAAATCTTGGGTGCCTTGTGAATGGTCGTGGAAGCCTTCTGCTCCCTGTAAAGAGCCTTTCTGGTCGCTTCGTCAAAAATGTCGTTCCATGCTTCCAGATTGTACAGCCAGTCAGCTTCTGCGGCTACCATGTTCTTGTAAAGAAGCTCTTTGTCAAAGCCGAGATTTACAACGGTGTCCTCTTCCAGCTCGTCCAGAGGGTTTGCTTCCTTTAAGCTGTCGTTGATGCCGTCTAAGAAACCGGTCATGGTCATGATATCCACGCCGTACTTCTCTGCCAGTTCTTTTACGGTGCCGGTCACAACTTCATCCGGGTTCTTTAAGAGCTCTGCGTAAATATCTCTTTCCTTCATAAAATATTCGTTCCACAGTTTCTGTAAAGCCGGCTTGCCTAAGGTTTCATCGTATGCCGTCTTTCTCCATTGTTCCATCAATGCCATAGTAATTCAATCCTTTCATAATCCGCAGCCTGTCTGTGCCGTAGCTGCAAAGTAATTTTCATCAGAATACAGATAGTATAATATAAAATGCGCCGAAACGCAAGTTATCGTTCCTCACGGAAATAAGAAAGTCCCAGATGTTCGGGCGGCTGGTTTTCCTTTTTGCTCTTTAAGCTGATGACAATCAGAACCACAATGGTAACCACATAGGGCACCATCTGGATTAAATCCGTAATGTGGCTTGCCACGGTGATACCGAGCAGGCTGGGTAAAAACTGGTACAGCCAGTACAGCACGCCGAAAAGATAGGCGCCCCAGATGGCATTAAGCGGCTTCCAGGTGGTAAAGATTACCAGCGCCACCGCCAGCCAGCCGAGAGCTTCAATCTGCTCCGTGGTAGCCCAGATGCCGCGGTTGTAATCCAGTACATAGTAAAGACCGCCGATACCGGAAATGCCGGCGCCAATGCAGGTTGCCAGATATTTGTATCTGGTAACGTTGATGCCCGCCGCATCCGCCGTGGCAGGATTTTCACCGACGGCACGCAGGTTCAGTCCCACTCTTGTCTTATTTAAGAAATAGGATAAAACAATTGCCAGCACAATGGCAAGGTATGCCAGAAAGCCGTAGCTGAAAAGCACTTCGCTGACTACCCCGAGTTTGGAGGAAAGCAGCGGAATTTTAGCGGTATACGCACTGTTTGCCAGAGGAGCCGCCGTATAGCTCTTGCCGTTTAAGATAAATACGCCGAAGAAGTTTGCCACGCCCATGCCGAAGGTAGTCAGCGCCAGACCGGTTACGTTCTGGTTGGCTCTTAAGGTAATGGTTAAAAAGCTGTAAATCAGGCCGCCCAGCATGGAAGCTAAAACCGCACAAACAAGGGAAATCAGGATGCAGATAAACCGGTTTGGATTGGCAGTATTGTTTTCATAAAGGAAAGCGCTGGCAAAACCGGCAAAGCCGCCTAAGTACATGATGCCCGGAACGCCCAAGTTTAAGTTGCCGGATTTCTCCGTTACGATTTCGCCCATGGCTCCGTACATAATGATGGTTCCGAAGGGAATTGCCCTGATAATCCATGCAATTAAATTACTCATCTTTTTTGCCCTCCTTTCCGGAACGGAAAATCATTTTATAATTGATAAAGAATTCACTGCCTAAAATGCAGAATAAAATGATGCCGGTAATAATGTCTGCGGCATAGTCGTTTAAGCCGTACGCGGAAGCGATTTCTCCCGCACCCTTCTGTAAGAAAATCAGAAGGAAGGAAATCAGTGCCATATAAAAAGTATTGAACTTGGCAAGCCATGCCACGATAATGGCGGTAAAGCCGTTGCCGCCCGCCGTCTGGGTGGAAATGGTCTGGTCTCTTCCGGCTACCAAAAGGAAACCGCAGAGTCCGCAGAGTGCGCCGGAAATCACCATGGTACGCATCATTACTTTTCCCACATTGATGCCGGCGTATCTTGCCGTATTCTCGGAAGCGCCCACAACGCTGATTTCATAGCCCTGCTTCGTGTATTTCAGGTATAAAAACATCACAAATGTGAGAATAACCACCACAATGATATTGGTGTTGTAGGTCTGTCCCCAGAGTTTGGGAAACCATCCCGCATGGGTGGACATGTTGAGCTTACCTAAGCTGGAAGCCTGTCCTCTCAGGACATTGACCGCACATGCCACAATACTGGTTGCCACATAGTTCATCATCAGGGTAAACAGGGTTTCGTTGGTCTTCCACTTTGCTTTGAAGAAAGCGGGAATAAGCCCCCAGATACCACCTGCCACAATACTGGACAGAAGCATCAGAAGCATTAATACGGGTGCCGGCAGGGTATTGCCGAAGTTTACCATAACCAGTGCCGTCATCAGGCCGCCCATCAGCACCTGGCCTTCCGCACCGATGTTCCAGAATTTCATTTTGAATGCCGGTGCAAGCGCCACACCGATTAACAGCAGGGTAACAAGATCTCGCATCGCCCAGGAAAAGCGGATGGAGGAGCCGAAGGTACCCTTGAACATAACGCCGTATACGGCAAAAGGATTTAACCCTGTTACAAAAAAGATAAACAGGGCATCCAGAATGAGCGCCAGTAAAACGGCAAGAATTCTGACCGTGATTTTGCGTCCCATGGATGCATGGTCACGCTTTACCATTCTGACAAAAGGTTCTTTCACCTGTACATTACTCACTGCGTTCACCTTCCTTTTTCTGTAATCTGGTCATAAGCAGACCCACCTGCTCTTTGGTTGCCGTCCTGCCGTCCACAATGCCGTTGACCTGACCGGAGCAGAGTACCATAATTCTGTCGCAGAGTTCCAGAAGCACGTCTAAGTCCTCGCCCACGTAAATAACCGCCACACCTTTTTCCTTCTGCTTATTCAGCAGGTCGTATATCGTATAGGAAGTATTGATGTCCAGACCTCTTACCGCATAAGCCGTCATCAGGACAATGGGCGCCGCCGCAATTTCACGGCCGACTAAAACCTTCTGTACGTTGCCGCCGGATAGTCTGGATACCGGCACATTAATATCCGGTGTCACAACGCCTAATTCTTCCTTTATCTGTTCTGCTAAATCCTTCGGGGCTTTCCGGTTAATAAAAAGACCCTTTCCGCTTTCATAGCTCTTTAAGAGCATGTTTCCCGTCATGCCCATGGAACCGACCAGTCCCATGCCCAGCCTGTCCTCCGGCACGAAGGACATATGGATACCGGCATTGCGGATGACTCTCGGATTTTTTCCGATAATCTCCATGGGCTTGTCGGTTTCTTCCTTATTATAAAATTGTACGCTGCTGCCTTCCTGTGCAAGCTGCAGGCCGGCAATGGCTTCCAGAAGCTCCTTCTGTCCGTTGCCGGAGACACCGGCAATACCCAGAATTTCTCCGCCGTAGGCATCAAAGGAAATGTCCTTTAAGACCTCGATACCCTCTTCGTTCCGGACGGAAAGATGTCTGACCTCCAGACGCTTTCTGGGATTCTTCGGTTCTTCCCTCTTGATATTCAGTTCGACCTTATGGCCCACCATCATTTCGGTAAGCAGGGCTTCGGAGGCTTCTTTTGTTTCCACGGTGCCCACATATTCCCCTTTCCGAAGGATGCTTACCCTGTCGGAAATGTCCAGTACCTCATGAAGCTTGTGGGTAATGATTACCACCGCTTTGCCGTCCTTTTTCATGTTGCGCATGACTTCAAACAGCTTCTGCGTTTCCTGCGGGGTAAGCACTGCCGTGGGCTCGTCCAGAATCAGAATGTCCGCACCACGGTATAATACCTTGATGATTTCCAGGGTCTGCTTCTGGGAAACGCTCATGGAATAAACTTTCTGGTCGAAATCCATGTCAAAATGGTATTTGTCACAGATTGCCTGCGCTTTTTTGCGGACTTCCTTTAAGTCAAACTTTTCATTCTTTTCCAGTCCCAGGGCAATATTTTCCGTTGCCGTGAAAACATCTATCAGCTTGAAATGCTGATGAATCATGCCGATGCCCAGCCGGTACGCATCCTTGGGGGAGCGGATTTCCACCGGCTTTCCGTTCACTAAAACTTCGCCGGAATCCGGGTAGTAAATACCTGCAATCATATTAAGCAGAGTGGTCTTACCGCTGCCGTTTTCTCCGAGCAGCGCTAAAATTTCTCCCTTTCGTATCTCTAAGGATACGTCCTTATTTGCCACAACGTTGCCAAAGGTTTTGGTTACGTTTTTCAGTTTGATGGCGCACTCCATACAAATACCATACCTTTCTTTTTTCTATTACATACCTTGTGTTTTTCACAAAATACATGTGGAAATGTGTTCTCTGAAAAGCACAAAAGAGGACGTTTTGTGGTCCTCTTTGATGTGCTGTATGAATTTAACTTTCTTTACTGAACAGGGTCTGCATCCTCTGTGATGCCGTCGATACGAAGTGCAAAGTAGGGAGCACTCCGGAAGGTGGACTCTGCGAAATAACCGTTTTCAATGGCTTCTACGGTTTCACCCTGGTAAATAGCTGTCATGGTAGACCAGTCCATAAAGGAAAGGTCAACGGGAGCGGATGTAACGGTTTCGCCGCCAACGGTGAAGGTAGAGGTATCGAATACATGCATGCTGCCGTTTCTTAATGCTTCTTCTACTTCTGCTACCTTTTCAGCAGTTCCTTCTGCGCAGGAAGGTCCAAGTGTCGTAATGGCTACCGCATCATCGGAATATCCCTTTGCCCAGTCGGACTCGATTTCGCCGCCGTTCATAAAGGTTTCAAATGCATGCTTGTAGTAAGCGGACCAGTTGTTGGTTGCAGAGGTTAATGCTGCGGTAGGTGCTGTTTCCAGCATATCGATGTTGTAACCTACGGAGTAGCATACAGTGCCGTTGTCCTGCAGCTTCTGTACGGCTGCGGGAGCGCCGGTGGAGTCGGCATGCTGGCATACGATTACGCTGCCGTTTGCAACAAGTGCTTCTGCTGCCGCACCTTCTTTATCAATATCAAACCAGGAGTTGGTATACATAACTTCCATTACTACATTGGGAACAATGCTCTTTACACCAAGATAGAATGCGGTGTAACCGGAAACAACTTCCGCATAGTTGAATGCACCGACATAACCAATCTTTACGTTGCCGTCCGCATCAAAGCTGTTCGGCATGTTTTCTGCGGTAACGGTGCCGTCATCCAGAAGTTCTTTTAACTTCATGCCGGCAACCACACCGGATACATAACGGGATTCGTAAACTGCGGTAAATGCGTTTTTGAAATTGGGCAGTCCGCAGATTGCTGCGAAGTCACCGGTCATGGCAATAAAGGTAACATCGGGATATTCCTCCGCTGCCTGTACCATGTAGGTCTGATGACCGTAGCTGTTGGAAATAATCAGGTTGCAGCCCTGTGCTACCAGGTCGACTGCCGCATCATAACATCCGGAGTCTTCTTTTACCTTGTACTTCCAGACAATCTGGCTGTCGGGAATACCAAGTGCCGCTGCTGCCGCTTTGATACCGTCCATGTGTGCTTTGGTGTAGCCTTCGGTTTCGTCGCCCAACATAACCGCACCGATTTTGATGTTGGATACGTTTGCGTTTACTTCTGCACCGCTTTCGTTTGCGGAGCCGTTGTCAGAACCGCCTGCTGTGTCTGTACTACCGCAGGCAACAAGCATCAGTGCCATTACGCCGGCAAGTACCAGACTGAGTACCTTTTTCATTTTTTTCATAATAGTCTCCATTCCTTTTTGCTTTCAGCAATTTTGTTAACAATTACTTCGCTATTATATACTGATATTATTCTTTTTGCAAACACATTTCTTCTTTTTTTAACATCATCCGCTTCTTACTAATTTTTTATGGCAATTTATGACGGGATATGCTACCATACAGATAAGAATTTCAGATTACATTTTCATAAGGAGGAGCCGGTGTCCGGCTGTATATAAGACCATGAAACTTTTAGAAGAACGTATTCGTAAAGATGGTGTTGTAAAAGAGGGAAATGTTTTAAAGGTGGACAGCTTTCTAAACCACCAGATGGATGTGGAGCTGTTTAACGAAATGGGAAAGGAGTTCAAACGGCTGTTTGCGGATAAGCCCATCAATAAAATTCTTACCATTGAGGCTTCCGGTATCGGCATTGCCTGTATCGTGGCGCAGAGCTTCCACGTTCCCGTAGTCTTTGCCAAGAAATCCCAGAGCGTCAATATTGACGGTGATTTATATACCTCCAAGGTGGAATCCTTCACCCACAAGAGAGTTTACGATATTATTGTTTCCAAGAAATTCCTGTCTGCGGACGACCATGTGCTGATTATCGACGACTTCCTTGCCAACGGCTGCGCAGTGATGGGACTGATTGATTTAATCAACGAAGCCGGCGCTACCTTAGAGGGTGTCGGTATTGCCGTAGAAAAAGGCTTCCAGCAGGGCGGAAAACTCATTCGGGAAAAGGGCATCCGGTTGGAGTCCCTTGCCGTTATCGAAAGCATGGACGCCGCTACCGGCGAAATCAAATTCCGCAGTTAAATTCAAAAAAGTCCCCGCAGAAAACGGGGACTTTGCTGTTTCAGCCTACTTTATAACCGGTGCCCCATACGACCTTCACGTACTTGGGCTCCTTGGGATTCGCCTCTATCTTTTCCCGGATATGCCGGATGTGCACGGCAATGGTATTGTCCGCACCAACGGCTCTCAGATGCCAGATGGACTCGTAAATTTCCTCCACGGAAAGCACTTTTCCCTTTTCCAGCACTAAAAGCTTTAAGATTTTGTATTCGATGGGCGTCAGCCTGACTTCCTTATCGTCCACAAATACCTTTCTGCTGACATCGTCTATCACAAGACCGTCCACCCGGTAAATATTCTCTAAGTTTTCGGAGATATTGGATAACTGCAGATATCTTCTTAACTGGGATTTGATACGGGCAATCAGTTCCAGCGGATTACAGGGGTATACCACATAGTCGTCCGCTCCGGCATTGAGTGCCTCCACCTTCATCCATTCGCTGTCGTTCTTGGAAAGCACAATCACCGGAATGGTGCTGCAACTGCGAATCTGCCGAATGGCTTCTATGCCGTCCCCGTCCGTAAGCTCTATATCCGTAATCAGCAGTCTCACGTTTTCCGTGCGCACCTGCCACTTCATTTCCTGAAAACTCTTTACTTCTATCAGCCCATATTCCTCCATGGAGAACAGAGGTTTTAAGCTTTTCAATACACCGGTACTGTTGTTATACACCAAAATGTAATTCATAATTCCTCCTAAGCTGCCATTACTGGTAAACACTCAAATCCAGATGGTCCAGCACCTCAAACGCTTCTTTTTCACTGTAACCGTAGAAATCCACAATCAGCTCGTAATCGCCTACGGAAATTGCCGCATGGATACCGTTCGGAGAATCCTCCTCTCCCGGTGTATCCGCTACCACATACAGATAGCCGTCCTTTGTGACGTAATTTCTCTTATTTGTAAGCTTCTCCCCGTAAACCGTACTGGTGGCATGCCCTGAACTGTTTCCGAAATAGGACTGGTCCATATAAAAGGTTTTGTCGCCGCTTTCAATATCGACCATCAGGTAATCATCGCCCACCACATAGTAACGCTCCCTGGTAATCTCCCCGAACAGATACCTGTCCGGCAGACTGCAGGTAATACCCGATGCTAACAGATCCTTTCTCGAATTGTACTGCACCGTAGCGATTTCCATGCCTTCGCCGTCCGTAATTTCCGGGTCATCCCCGTCATATTCCGCCGCCTGCTGCTGGCATTCTTCGTAAAAATTCCCACTGTCGCTTTCGTCTGCCAGTTTTGCCTGCGCATCGGCTCCTTCGTCATAAACCGCCCCTTCGTCTCCCTCAAGGGCTGTCAGCATAGGCATGTCTTCCACATCCTCGGACATGGTTTCCATCATAGCGTCTTCGTCGTACGATGACGCAGCCTGGTCAAGCGCCGTCTGCTCATCCGCCGTACGAAACCCGTTTTCATCGGCAAAGATAAAGCTTTTACTGTAATTTTTAGCCGCCTGTGAACCGGCGGAGCACAGTACGAACAGGACTGCTGCCGATGCCGCCACGGTAACCCACTGGCGGATAACGGCTTTCTTATACCGTTTTTCTGCATTTTTCATTTTTTCCGGGTCAAACTGCGGTGTCTGTATGGCATCCATAGCCTGCCGGTATTCTTTCTTAAAACTCTTCAAACTGATATTCCTCCCCTAAATTCTTCTTCAGAATGCCTCGTGCTCTTGTGAGCTGGGAAGTAACCGTAGATTCCTGTCTGTGAAGTACTTCGGCAATCTCTTTGACAGACATTTCTTCATAATAGAATAGGTGAATCACATCTCGATACTTAAGCGGCAGTTCCAAAACTGCCTGCAGGATTTTCCTCTCCGTTTCTTTTTGCAGGCACTCCGTTTCCGGATGTCCGCTGTCCGCTTCGATTTTCAGAAAATCCTCTTCGGAGATTTCTCCTTTGTGACGGTTCCAGGCAAGACGGTAAAACCGCTTGCAGGCGTTAAGGGTAACTTTAATAAGCCAAGCCTTTTCATGCTCGTCGCTGTCAAATGTTTTATCTGATTTAATGTACTGACAGAAGACCTCCTGCACCACATCCTCCGCATCATCCGTATTTTTTAACCGGACCAGTGCGATTTTGTAGAGCATGGCACCGTAAGCCTCTATCGTTTTCCCGGCTTGTCCTTTGTCCATGGTCTTGACCTTACCCTTGTTGTCACATATGGAATATCCCATATATTTTTATTTTACTGCAAATTTTTCAAAAAAATTTTTTCTGCTGCCCGGAACACCAGAAATCCCAGCAGAACACCCACGCCGTTTAGCAGAATATCGTCCACATCAAAGACACCGAATGCGCTGATTAACTGGAAAACCTCTATCCCGCAGATAAATATAAGCCCGGTAAAAAGGCAGAAAAGTACATGGCGCATGGGCTTCCAGAGCCTCGGCAGAAAATAGCCCAGAGGAATAAAAGCAACCACATTGCCCACTAAATTGCCAAAGCTGTTCAGGCCTCTGTTGTTCCAGTGGCGTATATACATTTTTATGGTACGGAAAAGTACAAAATTAGCTCCGGAAAGTCCTTCCCAGAGCACTTCTTTGCTCCATGTGCCCGCTATCTCCCGAAGTATGCCCAGAGGGTATTTGAATACGATTACCTTTAAAAGCACCAGAAGATACAGCACAAAAAGCCATTTCATATATTTTCTTTTTATCATGAATATCTTACCTCTATCAGAGAAAGTCCCAGCGCCGGAACCAGTGGCCCGGCATTTTCTCTTTTTCCGGAGCGCAGGATGCGTTTTACCTCCTCCGGCTCTATTTCGCCCGTGCCCGCAAGAAGCAGGGTTCCCATTAAAATCCGGACCATGTGAAATAAAAAGCCGTCCCCCGAAAAATAAAAGGACCAGATATCCCCTTCCTTTTCGATACGGATTTCCTCTATATTTCTTATGGTGGATTTTTTACTTTTCTTTGCGGAAGTAAACGCTGCAAAATCATGGGTGCCGCAGAGATAGGACGCAGCTTCTTCCATTGCCCTTTTATTTAAGGACGCCGGATAAACATAGGCGGTTTTCCGGTCAAATACATGGGGAATGTCACTGTTGATAATACGGTAACAATAGGTTTTCCCCTTTGCCAGAAGCCTGCTGTGAAACCGGTCGTCCACCTCTTCGGCGCTGATTACGCCGATATCCTCCGGCAGGTACCGGTTCATGTATGCCTGTACCTCTGCCGGTGTTTTGTCCGTATGCATTTTGGCATTGGCTACCTGACCGTACGCATGCACGCCTGCATCCGTCCTGCCGCTGCCCTGTATTTCCACTTTTTCTCCGCACATTTTGGAAAGCAGTGCTTCTAACTTCCCCTGTATGGTGTTTTCCGTGCTCTCCTGCTTCTGCCAGCCCTGATAACGGGTGCCTTCGTACTGGAGAATAAACTTAAAATTTCTTCTTTCTTTTTCCTGCCCGCTCATTTTGTTCTCTTTCTTCCGCTGCTTTCAGTTCTGCCCGTCCGGCTTCCTGTTCCTTCAGTTCGCTGTTGATTTCCCGTTCGCACTCTTCTTCATAGGAAGAAATAAATGCTTTGTCCTCCGGGGTCAGCCTGCGGAAGCGATTGATGCCGGCCACCAATATCTGAATGCTGTTCTTTGTGGTGTCAAACAGTCCCTCTTCGTACATGGTCCACAAAATAAGACCGATGGGAACTGCCACAATCATACCGAACACGCCGGCGCCCTTATACCCGATATAGAGTAAAAACAGGGTGGGAATGGGGGGCATGCCCACGGAGTCGCCTACAATCTTGGGCTGGATAATCTGCCGCACAAGCTGGCTGACACCCCAGAGTAGCAGGAGCCCTATGGTCATGGGATATTCCGCATTTAAGAATTTTACAACCGCCCAGGGCACCATTACCGTGCCGGTGCCGAAGAAGGGCAGGAAATCTAAGAATGCAATGCCAAGTGCAATTAACAGGGCATAGTCCACCTGCAGGATGAAAAAGCCCGTTACAAGCAGCAGATAAATCCAGATTTCGATTTTAATCTGCGCCTTGAAATAACCGCCCACTGCCTTAAGCAGGCTCTGCTTAATCAGTCGGAAGCGTCCTACAAAGCTTTCCGGCAGGTATTTGGTAACGGAACTCCGGAACTGGTCTCTCTCCGCCACAAAAAAATAAGAAGAAAGCAGGCACATGATGATGCCGATGATAATGCTGGGAAGCTGTTTGGCAAAATTGCCCACAGCCGCAATGGTGGGGCTGCTTAATTTTCCGATTGCCGCTGCCACCGCATCCGAAATCTGGCTGCCGAAATTGTTCATGGTGTTCTGCACATCCGCAGGCAGCTTTTCGTAAACAATGCTGAATTTCTTTGCAATTCTGTCCAGGTCTCCCTGTGTGAACGCCCACATTTCCGGCAAGTCCTCTACAAAACGGATGCCTTCACGCACAAGCTTGGAGCCGACAAGATAGCCTGCCAGCACCACCAGTCCGATAACCACCACTATGACAAACACGCTGCCGGCTTTCCGCCTTACCTTCAGCTTCTTTTCAAAAAAGCTGACAAGCGGCGCCGCTATCCAGGCGATAATCCAGCCTATGACAAAGGGCATGAAAAACACCAGCACCCGCGGCAGCAGCAAAACCGTCAACAATACAATAATTGCCGCTACAATCAGATTTATGACTGCTTTCAGATATTTTTTTGCGGAAGTATTCATACCGTCTCCTCTGTGATATAGGAATCTATCACTGTATAAATCTCATCCCTTCCCTGTTTCGTTTCCGCAGAAAAGGGAATGATAATGGTTTCACTTTTCATTTTCAGGGTTTCACGGATTAGTTTCACCTGTTTTGCAATCTGGCTTCTCTTAATCTTGTCCAGTTTTGTAGCGATGATAATGGGTTCATAGCCCTGTCTTATAATCCAGTCATACATGATGCAGTCGTTATTGCCCGGTGCATGACGGATATCAATCAGCAGAAACACTGCCTTCAGCTTCTTTGACTTGTGCAGATAGTCTTCAATCATTTTGCCCCATTTTGCCTTCACCTCTTCGCTGGCGTTGGCATAGCCATATCCCGGCAAATCCACAAAATAAAGGGCATCATTTATATTATAGAAATTGATGGTCTGGGTCTTGCCCGGCTGGGCGCTTGTCCTTGCCAGGGATTTCCGGTTCATCAGGGCATTTATCAGGGAGGATTTTCCAACGTTGCTCTTTCCGGCGAACGCCACCTCCGGGTATTTACTGTCCGGCAGCTTGCTGGTAATACCGCACACAGTCTCCAGACTCACATTTTTTATAACCATACTTTATCTCCCTCAATAGTAGAAAACGCCGCACTGTTATCTGGTGCGGCGCTGATATTATCTTGCCTGTTTTACGGCTGCTTCTTTCCTTACAACCAATGGTTTGCTTTCGCCCTTGACGGCACCCTTTGTGATGATAACCTCTTCAATCGTATCATCGGAAGGAATACGGTACATGACATCCATCATGGTATTTTCCATAATGGAACGCAGACCTCTTGCTCCGGTCTTTCTTTCCAGTGCCAGCTCCGCAATGGCGTCAACAGCGTCCTTTTCAAAGGTAAGCTTTACGTCATCCATCTCAAACAATCTCTGGTACTGCTTAATCAGAGCGTTCTTCGGCTCGGTAAGAATACGGATTAAGGCTGCTTTATCCAGTCCCTCCAGTGCCACATTGATGGGCACACGTCCGATAAATTCGGGGATAAGACCAAACTTCATCAAATCCTGCGGGGTAACCTCTCCTAAGATTTCTCCGATTTCCAGACCGGATTTCTCGGAAATTTCCGCATTGAAACCGATGGTCTTGCGGTTTAATCTCGTTTCCACAATCTTATCCAGGCCGTCAAATGCACCGCCGCAGATAAAGAGAATGTTGGATGTGTCAATCTGAATCAGCTCCTGATGGGGATGCTTTCTGCCACCCTGAGGGGGTACACTTGCCACGGTTCCTTCAATAATCTTTAACAGCGCCTGCTGTACGCCTTCACCGGATACATCACGGGTAATGGATACATTTTCGCTTTTCTTGGTAATCTTATCAATTTCATCAATGTAGATGATACCGTACTGTGCACGCTCCACATCGTAATCGGCTGCCTGAATCAGCTTTAAGAGAATGTTTTCCACATCCTCGCCCACGTAACCTGCCTCTGTCAGCGTTGTGGCATCCGCAATGGCAAACGGAACATTGATAACCTTTGCCAGTGTCTGCGCCAGATAGGTCTTGCCGGAGCCGGTAGGTCCAATCATGATGATATTGCTCTTCTGAAGCTCCACATCATCCGGTTCTTTCTTGGCGGTTACACGCTTGTAATGATTGTACACGGCAACGGAGAGCACCTTCTTGGCTACCTCCTGACCGATAACATATTCATCCAGAAACTGTTTGATTTCCCTGGGCTTCAGTAATTTAAAATCAGGTGTTGCTTCTGCGGTGTCCTCTGTGTCCTGATCGAATTCTTCTTCGAGAATATCGCTGCAGATTTCAATGCATTCGTCACAAATGTATACGCCTGCGGGACCGGCTATCATTTTTTTAACCTGATCCTGGGATTTGTTGCAAAAAGAACATCTGACATCACTGCCGGAATTTTTTCCTGCCATAACTTCAATCTCTACTCTTTCCTATATTTTTTGCCTTATTTCTCTTCCGCTACATGGGAGGTGATGACCTTGTCAATCAGGCCGTACTCCATAGCTTCCTGTGCGGTCTTCCAGTTGTCTCTTTCGGTGTCTGCCGCAATGATATCGTAAGGCTTGCCGGTGTTGGCTGCTAAAATCTTGTTTAACTTTTCCTTGGTCTGTAAAATATGCTTTGCCGCAATTTCAATTTCGGTAGCCTGACCCTGTGCACCGCCCAAAGGCTGGTGAATCATAATCTCGGCATTGGGAAGAGCCATTCTCTTGCCCTTTGCGCCGCCTGCAAGCAGGAATGCACCCATGCTGGCCGCCATACCGATGCAGATGGTGGAAACGTCGCACTTGATATACTGCATGGTATCGTAGATTGCCATACCTGCGGTTACGGAACCGCCGGGGCTATTGATATAAAGGTTGATATCCTTCTCAGGGTCCTCTGCTTCCAGAAACAGAAGCTGTGCCACTACAAGGCTTGCGGTTACTTCATTTACTTCTTCTCCGAGGAAGATAATTCTTTCTTTTAAAAGGCGGGAATAAATATCGTAGGATCTCTCTCCCCTGCCTGTCTGCTCTATGACATAAGGTACTAAACTCATGATACTCCTCCATTCTGTCTTTTCTTACATCAAAACATTATACTACACTCCATTTGTTTAATAAAGGGAATTTTTCTTAAAGAATTGTAAACTTTTTTTCTATATTACAAAATATTCTGACCGGAAATTCTTTTCCGTGAAAAGGAAAACTCCCCGAAATCTTCCGGGGAGTATCTTTTGCTCTTTGCGTATATGACTTTCCGTCTGTAAATGCTTAGGCAATTTTGCTCTTTGCAAGCTCAGCAAGGGTCTTGAAACCGTCTGCATCATTTACAGCCATCTCAGCAAGCATCTTTCTGTTCATATCTACGCCTGCAAGCTTTAAGCCATACATAAATTTGCTGTAGGAAAGACCGTTCATTCTTGCTGCTGCATTGATACGTGCAATCCAGAGCTGTCTGAACTGGCGCTTTCTTTCTTTTCTGCCTGCATAGGAGCTGGTCAGTGCACGCATAACGGACTGCTTAGCTACTCTGTACTGGTTGCTTCTTGCTCCTCTGTAACCTTTTGCAAGCTTTAATACTCTATTGTGTTTTTTCTTGGCGTTTAAGCCACCTTTAATTCTTGCCATGTCTCATTCTCCTCCTTACCAATTATAAATAGGGTAAAATCTTCTTCATATTCTTAACATTGGTTGCATCTGTCATAGCAGCCTGTCTCAGATTACGTTTTCTCTTGGTGGATTTCTTGGTTAAGATATGGCGCTTATAAGCTTTGCTTCTCTTTAATTTACCTGTTCCTGTCACTTTAAAACGCTTCGCTGCTGCTCTGCTTGTCTTCATTTTGGGCATAACAAATTCCTCCTAAACTTTCATTCTTTCTCTCTATTTTAACTTCACAAGCTTAACTACGCTTCTCAGTTAAAAACATTGTCATACTTCTGCCTTCCACCTTGGGTGCTTTTTCCACAACCGCTACATCGGAAAGGCTTGCAGCAAAATCATCCAAAATGTGCTTGCTGCTGTTCATGTGTGCCATTTCACGTCCTCTGAACCTTAAGGTAACCTTTACCTTATCTCCTTTGGTCAGGAACTTCTTTGCCGCATTGACTTTGGTATTCAGATCGTTGGTGTCAATGTTGGGGGAAAGTCTGATTTCCTTTACATCGATGACTTTCTGTTTTTTCTTGGCTTCTTTTTCTTTTCTGGCCTGTTCGTATCTGAACTTTCCATAATCGACAATCTTACATACGGGCGGTTTTGCGGTGGGAGCAATCTTTACCAAATCCAATCCTGCTTCCTCAGCTAACTTCTGTGCTTCCCTTGCGGACATCACGCCGAGCTGTTCGCCATTTTCGCCAATCAGACGTACTTCTTTGTCTCTGATCTGTTCGTTAATCATCAATTCGCTAATGGTCGTACCCTCCATAATAAAAAAAGTGAATAGCTTTGCTATCCACTCATAATCCGCACAATGTCATCTCCGATGCCATGCCCCTTTGGGGTACCGTACTGTTAACGCTTACGAGCCTCTGCTGTAAGGTGAGAGTGGATACTCTGCTTGATTGTTGCACTCACATGCTTATGTATAGTACCACACCCAGGTGCGGTTGTCAATTGTTTTCTTTAATAATTTTACTATATTTTGCACCTATTTTGCACTGTCCCCATCCGGCGCACATGCCTGTTTCTTTTTTCCGTCCTTCATCACAAAATATCACAATCTTTCCGCTTTTGCAAGGATGAACCATTGCGATTTCTTCTTATTTATGCTACCATTACAAAAACGACAGTAATTACCCGGGGAGGATATCAGATGGGCTTTTTAGACAGTCTTTTAAAGAAAACCGTTTCCAAGGTTGTTTCCGAAACGGCAAATTCCGTAGCAAATACCATAAATAACAGTTTATCCCAGGCAGTGGGCGGTTCTGCTTCCTCTGCAGGCACTTCATCCGCAAAAAAAGCCAACGATGGCATGCTGCCCGGCTATGAGAATTTAAAAGATGCCATGGTGGAAGAAAAGCTGGATGCCGTGCTTGCAAAAGAATTCCCGCAGTATACCGTGGAGCATGAAGTAAGCGCCACCACTTTCGGCGGTCTGGATACCTACATGCCCTATTCCTATGTGATCTATGATGAGGCGCGCAATCCTAAGCTTATCATTATGATTGTGTCCCGCAACACCTGTGCTTCCGCTGCTTACAAACGATCCCGCGAGCTTTCCGAAGCAAACGGCTTCACCTTAATCAATTTTGTTGCTGCGTTTGAAAACAGAATGGATTACATCGTAAACAGACTTCATCAGTATCTGTAAAATTTATATTGCCAGAAAAGAAAGAGAAATGCATTTTTGCGCCTGCGGCGGATTAAGCAGCGGCCTTGTTATGACTTTGCAGGCAGCCGGCTTCTGTTCAAATCCCGTATAATTAAGCATAGCTTAATTTTCAAAGCTTTTTTCTCTTTCTTTTTTTATGCCTGAAGAAAGTTTTATGCCTGAAGAAAGGGGAAACGTTTTGCAGCCAGCCAAGCAGGAAGTTTCCGGTCTCCTTCCCCTTCTGGGGAAAAGGGAGGTCTGGGACGAATTTCTTTCCTATAAAAAAGAGAAACAGCATTTATCCCGTAAGGATGCCCGGTACTGGACTAAATTCGTGGAAGAGGAACAGTACCGTTCCGTTACCGACCGCATCCTGTCACCGGATTTTTCTTTGTCCGTGCCGGTTAAATTAAGTGTGAACAAAAGCAATACGGGCAAAAAGCGCGTGGTCTACTCTTTCCCGGAAAAAGAGTCCATGGTGTTGAAGCTTTTAGGGCATCTGCTGTCCCGCTATGACGCCTGTTTAAGTCCCGCCTGCTATTCCTTCCGAAAAAACATCACGGCGAAAGATGCCATTTCCCATATTCTGTCCGTTCCCGGGCTTTCCGGAAAATACGTCTTAAAAATGGACATCCGCAACTATTTTAATTCCATGCCGGTTTTCTCCCTGCTACACGTACTGAAGGAAATCCTTGCGGATGACCCTTTTCTGTATTCCTTTTTTGAACGGATGCTTACGGCAAACGAAGCCTATGAGCACGGCAGCCTGATTACGGAAGAAAGAGGCGCCATGGCGGGCACCCCCACTTCCGCGTTCTTTGCCGATGTGTATCTGCTTTCCTTAGACAATTATTTTACAGAACGGGGCATTCCCTATTTCCGCTATTCGGACGATATTCTGATTTTGGCTGACTCGCCGGAGAAGCTGCTTTCCTATCGGGAAACAGCCGCAAAGCTCATAGAAGAAAAAGGGCTTTCCTTAAACCCGGACAAGCTTTCCGTCACCAATCCCGGCGAAGCCTTTGAATTCTTAGGTTTTTCCATTCAGGGCACGAACTGCCCCGAAAAAGGAATGCCTGCCGGAAAGGTGGATTTATCCGAAGCCGCCTTACGGAAAATGAAAAACAAAATCAAAAGGAAGGCGCATCTTCTTTACCGCAGGCAGAAAAACAACGGCAAAAATCCGCCGCTTACCTTTGAAGAAAGCGCCCGCATTTTATTAAAAACCTTCAACCGGAAATATTTTGATGAAGCCGAAGAAGACCGTTTTACCTGGAGCCGCTGGTTCTTCCCGGTTCTTACCTGTACGGACGGTCTTGCAAAGCTGGACGCCTACCTGCTGTCCTACGTGCGTTTCTTAAAAACCGGCCGTCACTACAAGGGCAACTACCGGGTGCGTTATGAGGAAATCAAGTCACTGGGCTACCGCAGTCTGGTGCACGAATATTACGAGTGGAAAAATTCCTCCCAGTAACTTGTCTTTCCCCGCAAAATATACTATGATAGAAAAGACTTCGGGATTTTCCCGTACATATTTTTCGTAAATTATTTTCAAAATAAAAAGAAATGAGGAAAAGTCATGACACTTGCAGAAAAAGCACTGAAGCTCCATGAAGAATGGAACGGAAAATTGGAAACCGTAAGTAAGACCCCTGTAAAATCCCGCGAGGATTTAGCACTTGCCTATACCCCCGGCGTTGCAGAGCCCTGTAAGGTGATTGCAGAGGATAAGGAAGCCGCTTATAAATACACCATGAAAGCCAACACCGTAGCCGTTGTTTCCGACGGCAGCGCTGTTTTGGGACTCGGCAATATCGGTCCTTACGCCGCCATGCCCGTTATGGAAGGCAAAGCGGTGCTTTTCAAGGAATTCGGCGGCATCAACGCCGTTCCCATCTGCCTTGACACCCAGGATACCGAAGAAATCATCAAAGCCGTTACCTATTTAGCTCCCGGCTTCGGCGGCATCAACTTAGAGGACATCAGCGCACCCCGCTGCTTTGAAATTGAGGAAAGATTAAAAGCAACCCTGGACATCCCCGTATTCCACGACGACCAGCATGGCACTGCGATTGTGGTACTTGCCGGCATCATCAATGCCTTAAAGGTAGTGGGCAAGAAAAAAGAAGACTGTAAAGTGGTCGTAAACGGTGCCGGAAGCGCCGGTGTGGCAATCACCAGACTGCTTCTGACCTACGGCTTCCCCTATATTGTTATGTGCGACAAGGTGGGTATCGTTTCCAAAGATACCGAAGGCTTAAACTGGATGCAGCAGAAAATGACGGAGGTTACCAACCCGAAGAACGAAACCGGTTCTCTTGCCGATGCCATGAAGGGCGCCGATATCTTTGTCGGTGTTTCCGCTCCCGGCATTGTAACGGAAGAAATGGTTGCTTCCATGAATAAGGACGCCATCCTGTTTGCCATGGCAAATCCCGTTCCCGAAATCATGCCGGACCTTGCCAAGAAAGCAGGCGCCCGCGTTGTAGGAACCGGACGCAGCGATTTTCCCAACCAGGTCAACAACGTAGTAGCATTCCCCGGCATCTTCAAGGGCGCACTGGAAGGCCGCGCTACCCAGATTACCGAAGAAATGAAGCTTGCGGCTGCCAACGCCATTGCATCCTTAGTTCCCGAGGACGAGCTTTCCGACGACAACATCATGCCGGAAGCCTTTATGCCCCAGGTAGCGGATGCGGTTGCCGAAGCCGTAAAGTCCCATATCCACAACTAATTTTGCCGAGCCTGCCTTTGCCGGCAGACATGTTCAGAAAGAAAACTATGTACCAAGTACCGGATTACTGGCTTGACAAGCCGTACTATTCCTTAAACGCCTATTTTCAGAAAACTTTAGGCGAAAAATGTTATAAAGTTGCTCTGGACGCCGGTCTGTCCTGTCCCAACCGGGACGGGCGCACCGGAAGCGGCGGCTGTATTTTCTGCAGTGTGGGCGGCAGCGGGGACTTTGCGGTTTCCGCTACCGCCTCTTGCATAGAAACGCAGCTCCGGGAAGGCAGCGACATCCTTCACAGGAAATATACCGGCAGCAGATTTGTTGCGTATTTTCAGGCCTACACCAATACCTATGGGCCTGTTTCTTATCTGCGGGAAATCTACACGGCTGCCCTTATCCTGCCGGAAGTTGCCGGCATTTCCATTGCCACAAGACCCGACTGTCTCGGTCCCGAAGTGCTCTCACTGCTTGCGGAATTAAAGGAACGCTTTCCCGGGAAATTTATCTGGATAGAGCTGGGACTGCAGACCATGCATGAACACACCGCTGCTTTTATCCGCAGAGGATATCCGCTTCCTGTTTTTGAAGAAGCCATGGCAAATCTGCAGGCGCTCTCCCTTCCGGTCATTGTCCATGTGATTTTGGGCCTGCCCTTTGAAACAGCTGAGGATATGTATGCCACTACCCGGTATCTGAATGGTTTTTCTCCTTTCGGAATTAAATTTCAGTTACTGCATATTTTGAAAAACACCGCTTTGGGAGATCTGTATACCAGGGGAGAACTTCCCGGTTTTACCGTTCTTTCCAAGGAAGAATATATGGATATACTGATTAGAAATCTGGAGCTTCTTTCCCCGGAAACGGTGGTTCACCGGGTAACGGGGGACGGCGCCAGAAAGGATTTGATTGCTCCGCTCTGGAGCCTTCAGAAAAGAGATGTATTAAACACGCTGCACCGCACCATGCGGGAGCGGCAGACTTATCAGGGGATGCTGTATGAACCATAAGCTCCCCGGTCAAAGAGGAGTGAACAGGATATGACCCAGGATCCACTGACCCTGTATAAACTGATTGTACTTTATATGTTAAACCGTGTGACTTTTCCTCTCACCCGCAACCAGATTACGGATTTCATCCAGGAAAAGGAATACACCAACTTTTTTACCCTGCAGCAGGTAATGGCGGAGCTGATTGATACCGGCTTAGTAACTGCCAAAACGGTCCGGAACCGTACGCTGTTAGACATCACGGATGAGGGACTGGAAACACTCCGTTTCTTTGAAAACCGTGTCAGCGATGCCATCAAAAAGGATATCGACAATTATCTGTCCGAAAAAGAATTAGAGCTTCGGGACGAGGTTTCCATTCAAGGCGATTACTATAAATCCGTAAACGGCGAATACGCCGCCCATCTAATTGCCAAGGAAAAAGGAAACAATTTAATGGAGCTGACCCTCTCCGTTCCCACGGAAGAAATCGCCGCCTCCATCTGCGACAACTGGCAGAAAAAAAATCAGGAAATCTACCAGTATCTGGCAGCTTCCCTGTTTTAATGTTAATGAAAAATGCTGTTTTATAAATTATTCAAAAGTCCCTCTATGCCCTGCTCTTTATAAATGTCTTTATAGTAGCTGACCTCTTCCTGAATGAGGCTGTCAATCACACGCATGCCCAGAAGCTCTACCGGTGCTTTGTCGTCCGTCATCAGGTAATCGCCCGCCCGGTAATCTTCCATACTTAAAGAAACGTGATTCATCAGCCGTTTCAAATCCTGGCTGGCAAGATTTTCCGTATTGGCCTTCATCACGGCAAGCATGTCGGCATTGTCGGAAGCAAACAGCTCTCTGTTGGTGCTGCCGTTTACGTCCACCGTCATAACACTGCCGAATACGGAAGCAATAGTGTCTGCCAGATACTGGTTGATGCTGCCCTCTTCCGTGCCGCGCATATTCATATTGACCACCATGACGCCGTTTTCGTTCAGATGCTCTTTCACCATGGTAAAAAATTCCACGGAAGACATCTGGAACGGAATGGTGATGTCCTGATAGGCATCCACCATAATCACATCATAGGTTTCCTTGTCCGCATTAAGGTAAGCCCTGCCGTCGTAGGTGGTAACCTTTACGCTGTCGGGCAGTGCGAAGTACTGGCGGGACAGCTTCGTGATTTTTCCATCAATTTCCACACCTTCTATGGACATATCCCCATAGTATTTTTTACACTGTGTGGCATATGTGCCGGTTCCCATTCCCAGAATGAGCACTTTCATATCGGAAAGCTCTTTGTCCTCCACCATCAGCGGCGCCGCCATGGCGTAGTCGTAATACATACCCGTAAGCCCGTCCTCTTTCATATAAATGGACTGCACACCGAACAGAACGTTGGTGGACAAAATCACACTTCTGTTGTTTTCCTTTACCTGCAGGTAGTTGTAAATGGACTCTCCTTCATAGGTAAGGTCATTTTCCCAGAACGCAAAGGACTGGGAATGTCCCAGGACGCAGCATAACACAAACAGTATGCCCGAAACGATCAGGCGCCTGGCACCCCTCCGTGCACTGATAAAATAAATACCGGAAAGCACCAGCAGTATGCCCGAAAAGATTAAGAATGTAATGGAGGTTCCCACTGCCGGAATGGTAATGAAGGTCGGCACAAACGTACCGATGATGCTGCCGATGGTATTGTAGGCGCCCAGCGTACCGATGACCTTACCGCTTTCTTCCAAATTTTCCACGGAATATTTTGCCAGGGAAGGTGTTACCGTTCCCAAAAGAAACAGCGGAAATACGAAAATCAGCATACATGCCGCAAACGCCGCAATAATCAGGAAATTGCTGTTTACGGTAAAAATGAGCAGTGCCGAAACACCTAAAATAATGTATTTGCCCACAACTGGAATCAAGGCAATCCAGATGGCGGAAATGATAATTCTGCCGTAAAGCTTGTCCGGGTTGGGATTTTTATCCGCGTTCTTGCCGCCGTAGATATTGCCAAGCGCCATGGCTATCATAATGGTGCCGATAATAATAGTCCAGACAATCTGGGAAGAACTGAAATACGGTGCCAGCAGTCTGCTTGCTCCCAGCTCCACCGCCATAACGGACATTCCCGAAAAGAATTCCGTAAGATACAAGAAAATCTTGTTGTTTAATATTTTGGCTTTTTCCTGTTTCATTGAATTCCTGCACTTTCTTTTATCTGTTTTCGATATTCTTACTCTTCCGCTTCTTTCTTGATGCGTTTCATGTGTTCCCTGATTTTTACTTCGTAGCCGTTGCCCGAAGGACGGTAAAATTCTTTGCCGTTTAACTCATAGGGCAGATACTGCTGCTTTACATAATTGTTTTTATAATCATGGGCATATTTATAGCCGGTTCCGTGTCCCAATTTTGCCGCTCCTTTGTAATGGGCATCCTGCAAATGCACAGGAATTGCCAGATTTCCCGTCTGTTCCACTGTCTGCATGGCTTCCGCAATGGCATTGTTTGCCGCATTGCTCTTGGGCGCCGTGGCAATATAGGCTGCCGCCTGGGACAAAATAATCTGTGCCTCCGGCATACCGACTCTCTCCACTGCCAAAGAAGCGCTGACTGCCACCTGCAGAGCCTGCGGGTCTGCATTTCCCACATCCTCCGAAGCGCAAATCATCATTCTTCTGGCAATAAACGTTACACTTTCTCCGGCATACAACATCCGCGCCAGATAATATACCGCCGCATCCGGGTCGGAACCCCGCATGCTTTTAATGAATGCCGAAATGGTATCGTAATGATTGTCCCCGGTTTTGTCGTACCTCATAACCCTTTTCTGGATACATTCCTGCGCCACCTGCAGGGTAATGTGGATTTTACCGTCCTCGCTCCGGTTGGTGGTCATAATACCAAGTTCAATGGCATTCAGGGCATGTCTGGCATCTCCGCCGGAAAGCTCCGCTAAAAACTCCAGTGCATCCTCTTCAATCACGGCATCATAGGAGCCCATTCCCTTGTCCTTATCATAAACTGCTCTGTTTAACAAAGTCTTAATGTCTTCCCGGCTCAGGGGCTTCAGTTCAAACACCAGGGAGCGGGAAATCAGAGCGCCGTTTACCTCAAAATACGGATTTTCCGTCGTGGCGCCGATTAAAATCAGGGTGCCGTCCTCGACGAACGGAAGTAGATAGTCCTGCTGCCCTTTGTTAAAGCGGTGGATTTCGTCAATGAACAGAATGGTCTTTTTCCCATACATTCCCTGGTTGTTCTTTGCCTTTTCCACCACGTCTTCCATGTCTTTTTTGCCGGCTACCGTTGCGTTAATCTGCATAAAATCCGCACTGGTCGTACCGGCAATCACCTTTGCCAGTGTGGTCTTGCCGGTTCCGGGCGGGCCGTAAAAAATAAGGGAACTCAACTTGTCCGCTTTGATGGCACGGTACAGCAGGGTATCTTTGCCGATAATGTGCTGCTGTCCCACCACTTCGTCCAGTGTCGTAGGTCGAAGCCTTGCCGCTAACGGAGACTCCTTCTCCATATTGTTTTGTCTCATATATTCAAATAAATCCATAACTGCCTCCGGGAGTTATACTCCTCTTTTGAGATTATACCTTGCTTTTGAGGACATGTCTACCTCAGTCAAACAAAATTTCCTCCACCGTAACGAAGGTATAGCCTTCCGCCTGCAGGGCATCTACCACCTGCAGCGCCGCCGTTACGGAAGTGGCATAATAGTCGTGCATTAAAATGATGTCCCCCTCCTCTGCATCCCGCAATATACGCCTTGTGATTTTACCGGCGTCATTCGTACACCAGTCGAGCGGGTCCACATTCCATAGCACCGGAAACATATTTAATTCTTTCTCAAATTTTTTATCCCAGGAACCGTAGGGCGGGCGCACATAAACAACATCTACATCCGCAATCTCTTTAATCACTTCATTGGTTTTAATGAGTTCCTTTTTAAACGTGTCGCGGTTGCTGCAGGTAAGCTGGATATGACTGTATGTATGGTTTCCGATTAAGTGCCCGTCTTCCTGCATCCTTTTTATAATATCCGGGTTGGCTTCGGCATTTTCCCCGGTCACAAAAAAAGTGGCTTTTACGCCTCTTTTCTGTAGTCCGTCCAACAGTTTCGGGGTATACACCGGGTGCGGGCCGTCATCAAAGGTAAGCGCTATCTTTTTTATCTCCGTAGCTTCCGCTTCCTCATCATCTTCTCCGTTCTCCATTCCCGCATTTTCCATTGCCCGGGCTGTCAGCTCCGCCCTTTTTATATGCTGTCCGCAAAAAACAAGAAGCAGACACATTCCCATACTGATAAGAATACACAAAATCAAGTGCACTTCCTCTTTTTTCATGAAAGCTGCCACCCTGTTTATGCTGTTCCTTAGTGTGAGTATATGTCTGCTTCCGCTTGTCTTATACGACATGATTTTAACATGCCTGTCATTATCTGTTTATTTTATACAAACTGATTTTTACCGGCATCATACCGGTAATCAATCCCCTCCAGCTTCTCCTCTATGGATTTTCTGTCCACATCCAGGTCCTCGCAGAGGGCATCCAGACTGCCATAGAAGTCCCGCAGTTTCAGGTTGATAAAGCTTAATAACATAACCGGATCGTTGGGTATCATAGGTATTTCTCCTTACTTTTTCTTAATTTTCTATTATAAATTACATTTCAAAAATTGTTCAATCACCATAACGAAAGCATTCGCATCCTCTAATTGCTTTTCTGCATCTTTCCTGCTTGCAATGAAAAAATCATCATAATCCGATTTTTCTCTGAGAAATGCACTGTTTTTTATTATCACCGAAAGATTTTTTTCTAAAATGCCACTTTTCAAATATTCTCTGTTGAAATAGGCAATTACGCCGGAATGTTTGGACGAATCAAAGCCTTTCAAAATATTGGCAGCCCGCATTGCATGAAAAATTGCATAGTAAGAACGATTAAGAGAAGTTTTATATTGACCTATTTCCAAATTCTTTTTTGCGGCCTCAAGCATTTCATTGGCTCTTTCCATCCGATAGCCTGCCAGTTCCTTTAAGCTGCCTTCCAAAGAACAATCCCCTCCTTCTGCACATTCTTATAAAACGGAAGTATGCTTCCCCATTTTTCAAGATTTTTTTCCTGAATATCCACTATGGAAAAAACTCTGTCGTAGCGAAGGTCCATATCCGCTGACCATATGATAAATTTTTCCCTTGTCCTGTCATCCATATCTTCTTTAATCACAATGGCAATATCCACATCACTTTCTGATGTATTGTCTTCTCTTGCTACCGAGCCATAAAGGATAATTTGTAAAATATTATCGGAAAATATTCCTAACAGGCCATCCACCAGTTCTTTCCTCATTGTATTTGTCAGCATTCCATCACCATGCCTTTCCATTACCTGCAAACCTACCTGCAAATTTCCAAGCACTTTCGCACTTCGTGCAGAACATTCTACCTAACTTTATTATATCTTTTATTTTCATTCTGTACAACCGCTTTTATTTTATAAACATTTCTCCTTATAACAGTGCTCCGAACATTATCTACTAAAAAATCCGGTGACATTTCGCCACCGGATTTTCCGACAACCTAATTATTAAATTTGAAGGGCTTTTTATCTGTTGCCTTTCTCCACCCTTGCGGAAAGAGCATCGTCCTTTACTTCAATCAGGATGGTGTCGCCCTCTTCCACTCCGTCAGCCAGAATCAGCTTTGCAGACAGGGTTTCCACATATTTCTGGATGTAACGCTTCAGAGGACGTGCGCCGTAAACCGGGTCGTAAGCATGGTCTACCACAAACTGCTCTGCTTCGGGCGTCAGTTTTACGGTAAGCTCTCTGTCGGACAGTCTCCGGTTCAATCCGGCAATAATCAGGGAAACAATGCCCTTGATATTGTCCTTGGTAAGAGGCTTGAAGAGAATGGTCTCGTCCAGACGGTTCAAAAACTCCGGCCTGAAGTGAGCACGCAAATCTTCCATTACCATCTGCTCTGCTTCGGGCTTAATGGTGCCGTCTTCGTTGATACCGTCTAACAGGTACTGGGCGCCGATATTGGAGGTCATAATGAGGATGGTATTCTTGAAGTCAACTGTCCTGCCCTGGGAGTCCGTAATACGTCCGTCATCCAGCACCTGTAACAGTACGTTGAATACATCCGGATGCGCCTTTTCAATTTCATCAAAAAGAACAACCGAATAGGGTTTTCTGCGGACGGCTTCGGTAAGCTGACCGCCCTCTTCGTAACCAACATATCCGGGAGGCGCTCCGATCAGTCTGGATACGGAATATTTCTCCATATACTCACTCATATCGATACGCACCATATTGGTCTCGTCATCAAACAATGCCTGTGCAAGTGTCTTGGCAAGCTCTGTTTTACCGACACCGGTAGGTCCCAGGAAAAGGAAGGAGCCAATCGGCTTGCCGGGGTCTTTGATACCGGCTTTGGAACGCATGATGGCTTCTGCCACTTTGGTAACCGCTTCATCCTGACCTACCACACGTTTGTGCAGCTCATCATCCAGATGAAGGGTTTTATTTCTTTCACTTTCCGTCAGCTTCGCTACCGGAATACCCGTCCACCGGGAAATAATGCGGGCAATCTCGTCCTCGGATACACATTCATGCACCAGAGACATACCCTTGCCTTTTACATTTTCCTCTTCGATTTCCAGCTGCTTTTTCAAGGAAGGAAGCTTGCCGTAGGATAACTCGGCTGCCTTTTCCAGATTTCCTTCCCGCTGTGCAATCTGGATTTCACTGTTGGTCGCATCAATCTCCTCACGCAGCTTGGAAAGCTTGTCAACGGAAGCCTTTTCATTGTCCCACTGGGCTTTCTTGCCGGCAAAATCTTCCTTAAGCTCTGCCAGTTCCTTCTGCAATTCTGCCAGTCTTTCCTGGCTTAACCTGTCATCTTCTTTCTTCAGCGCGGTTTCCTCAATTTCAAGCTGGGTAATCTTACGCTGTAATTCATCCAGTTCGGTGGGCATGGAGTCCAGCTCTGTTTTAATCAGCGCACAGGCTTCATCCACAAGATCAATTGCTTTATCCGGCAGAAATCTGTCCGTGATATAACGGTTGGAAAGCACTGCCGCACTTACCAGCGCATTGTCCATGATTTTTACACCATGGTATACTTCGTATCTTTCCTTTAAGCCACGGAGAATGGAAATGGTATCCTCCACCGTAGGCTCCGCTACCATAACCGGCTGGAAACGACGTTCCAGAGCCGCATCCTTTTCAATATACTGCCGGTATTCATCCAGTGTAGTCGCACCGATACAGTGCAGTTCCCCTCTTGCCAGCATGGGCTTTAACATATTGCCGGCATCCAGGGCGCCGTCCGTTTTACCGGCACCCACAATGGTATGCAGCTCATCGATGAACAGAATAATCTGTCCTTCGCTCTTCTTTACTTCATCCAGAACGGCTTTCAGACGTTCCTCAAATTCACCGCGGTACTTGGCGCCTGCAACCAGCGCACCCATATCCAGTGCAAAAATCTTTTTATCCTTCAGTCCCTGCGGTACATCGCCTCTTACGATACGCTGGGCAAGTCCTTCCACAACGGCGGTTTTACCGACACCGGGTTCACCGATAAGGACGGGGTTGTTCTTTGTCTTACGGGACAGGATACGGATAATGTTACGGATTTCATTGTCCCTGCCGATAACAGGGTCCAGCTTCTGGCTTCTTGCCTTTTCCACCAGGTCCTGTCCATATTTGGTCAGAGTGTCATAAGTAGCCTCCGGGTTGTCGCTGACCACCCTCTGGTTGCCCCTTACAGTGGAAAGAGCCTGCAGAAACCGCTCTCTGGTAATGCCGTATTCGTTAAAAATCGCCTTCATTTCCTTGTTGGGATACTGGATCATGGACAGGAAAAGATGCTCTACGGAAACATATTCGTCCCCCAGTCTCTTTGCCTCGTCCTCTGCGCAGATGAGCACTTTATTCAAATCCGCTCCCACACGGAGCTCGCCGCCCTGTACCTTCGGGCGCTTCTGTAATGCCTGCTCCACTCTGTTCTGGAAATGGGGCGCATTGATTTCCATTTTTTCAATCAATTTATAGATTAAGCTATCTTCTATGGTCAGAAGGCTGTAAAGCAGATGTTCCTGTTCAATCTCCTGATGACCGTATTCATATGCCAGCTTCTGGCATCCTTCCACAGCTTCCATAGATTTCTGTGTAAATTTCTGAATGTTCATAGTCTTCCTCCCTTTCTTTTTTGTTATACATATACTATAACACACGTCTCACAAAAAACAATATCCAAATTATAAATAAATTCTAAAAAAATTATATATATTAGTACAGAACCAAAAGACGAGGTATCTCTATATGGAAAATATAACCGCCTGTCTGGAACAGGTCAATCTGTTTTTGTGGAACGGACCGCTTCTTTTTTTGCTGTCCGCCACCCATCTGTTTTTTTCCTGTAAATTTTTTCCCCAGAAATATATCGGAAAAGCCATCCGCCTGTCCCTGTGCCCCGAGAAAAATGCCTTGCAGAAAAAAAGTGCCGCTGTGCCAGACAGCCAGCCATCCGATGCGCACACCGGGCACGGGCTTGGCAGCTTTGCCACTCTTGCCACCACCCTTGCCGCCACCCTGGGCACCGGCAATATTGTGGGCGTCTCCACCGCTATCGCCCTCGGAGGACCGGGCGCCCTGTTCTGGTGCTTTTTAACCGGACTTTTAGGCATGGCAACTGCCTACTGTGAATGCTATCTAAGCTGCCTGTACCGCAGAAAGGATGCATCCGGCAAACTCTGCGGCGGTCCCATGTACGTGATGGAATACGGCTTACATAATAAATTTTTAGGAAAATTCTATGCACTGTGCGTGATATTTGCCGCCCTCGGTGTGGGCTGCACCACCCAGTCCTCCGCCATGGCGGATGCCGCCTTCAGTACCTTTCACCTGTCTCCGCATGTCATCGGCATCGGCGCCGCCGTTCTCTGCGGCTTCGTGATTTTGGGCGGCATGCATAGTATCGGTAATTTTTGCAGCCGCCTGGTACCGCCCTTAAGTATCCTGTATATGGGCGCCTGCCTTTTATTATTGGGTAAAAATTACCGTTATTTGGGCGAAAGCCTGCAGCTGATTTTATCCTCTGCTTTCACGAAAAAAGCTGCTGTGGGCGGATTTTGCGGCAGTACCTTTCTTATGGCGGCACGCTTCGGCATTGCCCGGGGACTTTTTACCAACGAAGCCGGTATCGGTACCTCCGCCATCGCCGCCGGTGCCTCTGCCTCCGAAAATCCCATGCGGCAGGCTCTTGTTTCCATGACCGCTGTTTTCTGGGATACCATCGTCATGTGCACACTCACCGGATTTACCATTATCAGCAGCATGCTTGCGCATCCCGGCAGCGCTGCAGCCTACAGTGATGCCGGTCTTACCACTGCCGCCTTTACCTTTTTACCGCATGGGGATGCTTTTCTTTCTCTTTCCCTTATGGCCTTTGCCCTCGCCACACTGGTCGGCTGGTGCTATCTCGGAGAAAAAGGCGTCACTTATTTTTTCGGAAAAACAGCGGTAAAATCCTACCATCTTATTTACATTGTCATGATTTATTTCGGTGCCATTCTGCCCATGGAAATTGTCTGGAGTTTCACGGATTTTATCAATGCGGTGATGGTTCTGCCGAATGTTCTGTGTCTCTTCTTATTATATAAAAAAATAGAAAAACCATCCGCAAAAGTTTTCACCCATTAGCAAAACTTACCATTATATTTTCCCGGACTCTGCTCATACTAAGACCAAGATAAGTGATAAAAACACACTTAAGACCGGCACAAAAACGGGATAAGTGGTTTTCATCCACTTATCCGTAAAAAAATCAGGAGGTGAAAAACTATGGCAAACTCAAAGTCTAATAGAGTAGAAGTTCCTGCAGCAAAGGCAGCTCTTGACCGTTTCAAAACCGAAGTTGCATCTGAATTAGGTGTAAACTTAAAGGAAGGTTACAACGGTGACCTGACTTCCCGTGAAGCAGGTTCCATCGGCGGTGAAATGGTTCGTAGAATGATTAAGAAGCAGGAAGAATCCATGAAATAATCCGGGTTCCACCTAAAAAAGAGGCTATCGTCACATGAACATTCATGGGGCGATGCCTCTTTTTTTGTTCCTAAAGAAACTGTGTTTATAACTGTGTTTCCACAAAAATCGCATAAATGGCACGGATGGCATTTTCAAAGTCTTCGTTTGCCACACCGATGATAATGTTTAACTCGGAAGAACCCTGGTCAATCATTTTAATGTTGATGTTGGCATGCGCCAGTGCGGAGAAAAGCCTGCCCGCTGTACCGCGCATGGATTTCATGCCGCGTCCTACGACCGCAATCAGCGCCAGGTCTGACTCAATATCAATAGAATCCGGATTTGCCAGTCTGTGAATACCGGCAACCACCTTCTGTTCCTTGTGCATAAACTCATCCTGATGTACAAAAACCGTCAGGGTATCGATGCCGGAAGGCACATGTTCGAAGGAAATACCGTTTTCTTCAAAGGACTGCAGAACCTTTCTGCCGAAACCGATTTCGGAGTTCATCATGTCCTTTTCAATATTTACCGCGCAGAAGCCCTTCTTGCCGGCAATACCCGTGATAATGTATTTGGATTTCTGGCAGGTGCTGCCCACAATCCATGTACCTTCATCTGCGGGAGCATTGGTATTCCGGATATTGATGGGAATGCCCTGCTGACGGACCGGGAAAATGGCATCTTCATGCAGAACGGTTGCGCCCATATAGGCAAGCTCGCGGAGTTCCTTGTAGGTGATAACTTCAATGACCTGCGGATCCTTGATAATACGGGGATCTGCAATTAAGAAACCGGAAACATCCGTCCAGTTTTCATACACATCGGCTTTTACCGCTTTTGCCACAATGGAACCGGTAATATCGGAACCGCCTCTGGAAAAGGTCTTTACCCTGCCGTCTGTGTAAGCACCGTAAAATCCGGGAACGACGGCATTGGGACATTCCTCCAGTCTTGCGGAAAGCACTTCGTCTGTAAGGTCCGCATCAAATTCTCCGTTTTCCTTAAAGAAAATAACCTCTGCGGAATCAATGAATTCATAGCCTAAATAGTCTGCCATGATAATACCGTTCAAGTATTCGCCGCGGGAAGCCGCATAATCTCTTCCGGTTTTCGCCTTGAAATTCTTTTCGATGGTCTTGAACTCCTCCTCCAGGGAAAGCTCCAGATGCAGACCGTCGATAATTTCCTGATATCTTGCCTTAATAGCGGCAAGCTCCTTGGAAAAATCCTTATCCTCATCTGCTAATGCATAGCAGCCGTACAGCATATCGGTAACCTTGGTGTCATTTGAAAATCTTTTGCCGGGTGCGGAAGGCACAACATAAGCACGCTCCTTATCTGCCCGGATAATATTGCCGACCTTAATAAACTGTTCCGCGCTGGCTAAGGAACTTCCACCAAATTTTACAACTTTTTTCATAATAGTTTCCAAACCTTTCTTTCCTGCGACTTTATTTTCGCATTTTTCTCCTCATATTCCTCATTTTCTATTACTGCATATCTGCGTTTACACGGATTCTGTTTCCGACACAGATGTCTGCGATTTTTTCGTATTTTTCCGTAAAATCTTTTTCCTTCATAAGGGAGGTTACAAATGCCTCTTCCTCGTCCATGCCGGAAAGCTTTACGGACTTCACTTCACCGAATAAAGCCTTTACCTTTTCTCCGTTGCCGCTCTTTACACGGAAGAAGAATTTATTTTCCGCCTCTTCTACGTTCATCAGTTTGGCATCCGTCGCATCCCAGAAGCACATAATCACCTTGCCGATATGTCTTGCACAGTCGATGACATCGGAGACAACCGCACTGGCGGTGGGAAGCTTTCCTGCTCCCTTGCCGTAGTACATAGAATCGCCCAGCATGTTGCCGTGAACAAACACCGCATTGAACACACCGTTTACCATATGAAGAGGATGATCCGCCGAAATCATAAACGGCGCCACCATGGCAAGTGTTTCATCTCCCACTTCCTTGCTCATGGCAAGAAGCTTGATGGACATATCCATTTCCTTTGCATAGGCAAAATCCGTTGCGGTAATTTTCGTAATACCCTCTGTATAAACCTTGCGGTAGTCTACATTTTCACCCAGCATCAGGGAAGAAAGAATAGCAATCTTGCGGCAGGCATCATACCCCTCCACATCGGCCTCGGGATTTCTTTCCGCATAGCCTTTTTCCTGTGCTCTCTTTAATACGGCGTCAAAGTCCGCTCCTTCTTTTTCCATCTTGGACAGAATGTAGTTGGTCGTACCGTTTAAGATACCGGTAATGGACTCAATTTTTTCTGCTGTCAGGGAGTAATTCAAGGGTCTGATAATGGGAATACCGCCGCCCACACTGGCCTCGAACAGATAATTACATTTATGTTCCTTTGCCATGGTAAGAAGCTCCGGTCCGTGTGCCGCAACAAGCTCTTTATTGGATGTACATACGCTTTTTCCCACCTGCAACGCCTGTTTGGTAAATTCATACGCAGCACCGGTGCCACCCATGGTTTCGCAGATAATCTGGATTTCCGGGTCGTTTACGATGGTCTGGTAATCATGTACTACCTTGTTTTCGTAAGGGTCTCCGGGGAAATCTCTTAAGTCCAGGATATATTTAATGGAAAGCTCTTCGCCCGCTTTCTTGTTTACCATGTCCTTGTTCTTCTCGATAACCTCTACTACGCCGCTTCCTACGGTACCATATCCGAGTACTGCAATTTTAATCATGTCTTTTCCTCTGCTTTCTTTATTCTTTTGCTGCATCTTATTCCTTCGCCAGAATTTTTACATAGTGCACACCCTTTGTCCGCTCCATGTCTCCAATCATGCCGGAAACATCCTGCGTGGTGTGCAAAATCTGAATGCTCAAGGTCAGCGATGCCATGCCGTTGATGGGAATACTCTGATGGATGGTCAGGATATTGGCTCCGTATTTTGCCACAATCCCCAGAACCTCCGACAACAGTCCGGGCTCATCCTCCATCTGGAACGTCAGGGTAATGGTGCTTCCCTGCGAATCCTCATGGAACGGAAAAATATCCTCTTTGTACTTATAAAAAGAACTCCGGCTGATACCTACGGCGTCCACAGCCTCCTGTACGGAACGCACCTTTTCGGTTTCTATAAGCCGCTTGGCTTCCACCACCTTCAAAAGCACCTCCGGTACTGCCTTGCTCCTTACCACATAATAACCGGTTGCTCTGTCCATTTTTCCTCCATGCTTTTCCATTAAAGACAATTGTTTGTTTACCGCAGACATTTGTTTCCATATGTCTTTGTGTCAAATACAGTTGTCTGTTACCGAAAGATAGTTTATCATAGTCCTCCGAATAAAGCAAGGGCGAAATTGCCTCCTCCGGAAAAAAAGAAGAGAACAAAAATCCTTTGTTCTCTTCTATCAATCAGATACTTTTCCCTACACCTCGCGGTGATCGATCACACGCTTTGCCTTCTTCTCTGTTCGCGGTAATGTTCCAACCGGCACAACATTGATCTTCGGTGTGACACTCATCTTCGACTTGAACAGATTTTTAATCGTCTGACCTGTCTGCTCGAAGTCCACACGACCTTCCGCCTCAACAGTCACCATGATGATGTCACGGTTATGTGCTTCATCATGTGCGATGTTAATGTTATATTCGCTCGATACACCATCAACCATGCCAAGGATTTCTTCTACCTGACTCGGGAACATATTGACGCCATGTACCTTGAACATATCATCACTACGTCCCTTAATTATATCAAGACGAGGATATTTGTTGCCACATGCACATTCTCCCGGAATAATTTTAGAGATATCATGTGTCCGGAATCGCAGAAGCGGTGCGCCTTCCTTGACAAGTGTTGTTATAACAATCTCTCCTTCTTCTCCGTCCGGAACCGGCTGAAGTGTCTTCGGATCAACAATCTCAATATATACATAATCATCCCAATAATGCATACCCGCATTTTCATCACAGCTGATCCCGATGCCCGGTCCGTAAATCTCCGTCAGGCCATAGATATCATAAAGAGAAACTCCAAGCTCCCTTTTAATGTATTCACGCATCTTCTCACTCCAGCGCTCGGAACCAAAAATGCCTTTCTTCAGATACAGTTGATCGCGGATTCCTCTTTTATTGATTTCCTCCGCCAGAAGCAATGCATACGAAGAGGTCGCAGTAAGAACGGTCGATTTCAGATCCATCATCATCTGAATCTGCTTGTCTGTATTCCCCGGTCCCATCGGAATTGCCATTGCGCCAAGCTTCTCACAGCCTGCCTGGAATCCGATTCCCGCCGTCCACAGACCATAACCGGCTGTAATCTGAATATGATCTTTGTTTGTGATGCCTGCTGTTTCATAGCAGCGTGCAAACATAATCGCCCAGTCATCCACATCCTTTGCTGTATAAGGAATAATGACCGGCTTACCTGTCGTTCCGGACGAAGAATGGATTCGTACCACCTCCTCATCCGGTACCGCCTGGATTCCAAGCGGATAAGCATTTCGAAGATCTGCCTTGCTGGAGAACGGAAGCTGTTCAAACTCCTCCTGACTTGAAACACCTGTGATTCCTGCTTCTTTATAAATTCTGCCATAATAACTGTCTGTCCGGAGCAGACGCTTAATCTGTGCGTCTACCTGTGACAACTGTAACTCTGTTAATTTCATGGTTGGTTCCTCCTCCAAATACGATTTATAATATCGACTGATTATACGTCGTTTTCTCTATCACAGCGTTTTTCCGCTTCCCACTTCAACACCTGCGTAAAATGCCGCTTTGTTTGTCTCTACATATTTTGACGGCACGCGCTTTTCAAGCTCTGCAAGCACGGTTTCCTTGCTGATGCCAAGCCGTCCGCTTCCTACTGCCACACCCAGAATAGCGATATTGAAATATCGCGACGAGCCAAACGGTGCACAGATTTTCTCTGCATCGATTACGATACAGCTGCATTTCTTCTGCAGATATGCAATCATCTCTGTGCCGTCGTACCCGGTATCCTGCAAAGATTCTGTCACCGGTTTTACCGGTACACGATTCACGATCACGATTCCATCCTTTTTCAGATACCCTAAGTTCCGCACAGCCTCCGCCGGCTCAAACGCCAGAATCATATCTGCCGCCCCCTGTGGAATCAGTGGTGCATATGCCTCCCCGATACGCACATGGCTCGTTACCGAACCACCTCTCTGTGCCATACCAATCGTCTCTGCCGAATGAACTGCCGAGCCTTCATCCATCGCAGATGCCGCAATAATTTTGGATGCCAGCACGGTTCCCTGCCCGCCGACACCACAGATCAATATATCTTTCTTCATGATATGGCACCTCCTTTTTGAGTATCGTCACCAATGGCATGAACCGGGCAGATCTGACTGCACAAGCCACAGCCGGTGCATAAGTTTTCATCGATCGTCACATTTCCATCTACGGTAATAAGTGCCGGACAGCCAATCTCACGAATACATTTCTTACAGTTGATACACTGCTCCGATATCCGGCATTTGCCGTCTGGCTTGGAAATCGCAATGCACGGCGACTTGAAGATAATCGTTTTCACGCCCGGAAGCTTATCGCATTCCTGCACAGCAGCCACCGACGCAGCAAGATCCAACGGATTGACGGTTATAATCTTATGCACGCCGATTCCCTCTAACACCTTCGCGATGTCTACCTTATCCACAAACTGTCCCATCATATTCCGTCCGATTCCCGGATGCGGTTGATGGCCGGTCATCGCCGTTGTCGAATTATCCAGCACGCAGAGAATCATATCTGCGTTGTTGTACACCGCGTTTACGACACCCGTCATACCCGATGCAAAGAATGTCGAATCGCCCACGAATCCGAAGCATGTGCCTTCCCCATCAATCCAGTGGAAGCCCTGTGCCATCGTGATTCCGGCGCCCATGCAAAGACATGTGTCAACCATATCAAGCGGCATCGCATTTCCAAGTGTATAACATCCGATATCGCCACAGAAATACGCTTTCTTTCCCTTCATCGCCTGCTTCACTGCATAGAACGATGCGCGATGTGGACATCCTGCGCACAATACCGGCGGACGCATCGGAAGAGATGGTGCATCGCTGCCATCATACCCACGCACGAGCTTCTCCGTACCAAGAAACTCGCTCAAAATATCTGCGACCAGATTCGAACTGTTCTCGCCACTTGCCGGCACTTTTCCATCTAATTTTCCTGACACCTTGATGGAGAGCGCGTGCTTCCCGGCAAGCTTCAGAATCTGTTCTTCAATATACGGACTTAACTCCTCCACACAGAGCAGTTCCTCCACGCCCTCGAGTGCCTGAAGTAGAAAATCCTCCGGCAGAGGGTACGCAGTCGCAAGCTTGATGAGCTTGATATCGGTGTGGTCTTTCAGATATTCCTTTGCATAAGCATAGCTGATTCCTGACGTGATCACTGCCTTCCTGGAATTTCCGCCTTCCACACGATTCCATTTATATGTAGAAAAGTCTTTTCCGATTTCAACATTCCGCTGCTCGATCATCGCATGATTCATGTATGATAACCGCGGGAAGATGACCCATTTCTTTGAATCCTTCACGAAGCCATCATATGCTTTGGGTCCATTGTTTGCCGGATTCTCAATCGAGGCATACGCATGGCAGACACGTGTCGTCGGACGGAACAGAACCGGTGTCTTATATTTCTCCGAATATGCAAATGCATCCTGTATCATCTCATATGCTTCTTCCGGAGAAGATGGATCAAAAACTGGGATACGTGCAAAGTCTGCGAACCGTCTTGTATCCTGCTCCGTTTGGGAAGAAATCGGTCCCGGATCATCAGCTGATACAACGACCATACCGCCCTTTACGCCCACGTACGCAAGCGACATCAGCGGATCGGCTGCCACATTCAGACCCACCTGCTTCATCGTGACCATCGTCCGTGCGCCACCATATGCTGCACTCGCAGCAACCTCCATCGCTGCCTTCTCATTTACTGACCATTCCAAATGCACCCCGTCATGCGGGTACTTGGATATTGTTTCCACAATTTCGGAAGATGGAGTTCCCGGATATCCGGACACAAGATTGACACCTGCCGCCAATGCACCAAGCGCAATCGCTCCATTTCCCATTACATATTCCTGCATGTAAATTCTCCCTTCCTCTTTCAAATATGTTCTATTATAACAAATTCTGCGTGATAAAACTACTTTTGTTTATTTATTGGAACAACAAAAAGACAGTTGTTGCCTTAGTCTCTGCAGATGTTATATCCACATCATCAAGTTCAATCGTGACATTAGTGTAATCATCCGGCTTTTATTTTAGTTGGGACAAAAGAACAACTGTCTCCACATGGCACGATTCCGTACTACTCTACTACATATATTTTCGCAGGTCTTCCCTGTCCCTGCTTCTTTCTCCTTATAAGTCCTGCCTCTTCCAGTTCTGTAAGCAGCTTGGTCGCTTTTTGATGTGCGCACCTAAGCATCTCCTGAATTGTTTCCAAAGTACAATAGACAAAAATCTCACCCTTTTTATCTCTCCAGTCATTTCTCTCCGATAGGGATTTGCGATCCAGTAGAATACCATATAAAAGCATATCTCCCTCAGAAAGGCTCGCATACTTTTCATCTGTCAAAATCGCCTTTGGAATCCTGAAAAAAGGCCGAAACCACAGGGGTTTCATCCTCTCTTATCACTTTATAATAATATGCTTTTCTGATTTTTTGGTACAATAAACACGCCATTATTATATTAAAGAAACTTTTAGATGTGAATAATAAGTTGAACGATGCACCATTTTTGATGGGTCATTCAGGTAACATTGTAGCAATTTGTGATGCTTCGGAAGTTGTTAAAGTACCATTTGCAATAGCCTGTTCTAACATTGCCATAGTTACTTGATGTTTAACAGCAACTTGTCCCTCTTCTGCGGTAGTAATACCTATTTTGCTCAATAAAGCTTCTGCGTCTGCTTTAGCAACACCAGTTTTTGTTGCCAGTTCAACCATTTCTGCTTGAGTTAATGCGGAAGTAGCAGTTGTAAGTCCTGCTTTTGCCAATGCAGCTTCTACATCGGCAGTCTCAGATTGCTTAGTAATTAAAATCTGCCTAATTTGTTCTTCTGTTGCACCTTTGCTCGCTAATGCAAATACTGCTTGTTCTGTGCTTAATCCCTTAATTGCGGATCTAAATGCATCTAAATTCCCTGTATTTACTCCAACAGTAGCAAGATTCATTCCATCTAATGCTTTTAAAGCAATTCCAAGTTTATTTAATTCAGATATCATTGTCGGTAATTGTTTGAACATCATACTATATATTCTTGCAACGTGTTTGAAGCATTGCATTTTCAAGAAAAATCTTTTATAATAAATTTAATTAAACTTGGAGGTGTTTTTATGGAAAAATCACAAAGATATAAGGAATTATTTTTGCAGTATAAAAATATGACTGATGAAGAACTTTTGAGAATCATAAACAGTGGTGACGATTATCAGCAAATTGCAAAAGAAGTGGCTGGTGATATACTTAAATCTGACAGAAGTGAATACTATCAAAGTATTCAAAAATCAGAAAGAAAAGAAACGGAGTGTCAACAAAAAAATGAATTGACAAAAAATCATCCATTATATAATGATATACATCAAATAGCAGGAGATTTTAGATTTTTTAAAAATTTGACTATTGTATTTTTGGTTTTGGGAATAGTTTTGAGTATAATTGGTATATTCGCTGGTTGGTATAGTTTATCGTTTTGAATCTAGTTGAACGATGCACCATTTTGGGTGGGTCATTCAAGCAAAGTGCTTTCTATGCTACTATGTCATCAATGTTTATTTCTGAATCAATATAAACAGCATCAACTTCATAATCATTGAAAACTTTTATAGACTTGCCATTCTTTTTGTAAATTTGAATAGCAGAACCATCAACATCCATGATAGTTTCTTCTTTGTGTAAACCTTCAACAGTGCTTTCAATCTTATTGCATACACTATTGAATTTTTCTTCATCTGCGTTTTTATGAATATTGTATTTATACATTTTATTCACCACCCAACCCAAGTTCCTTGTTTACATTTGAATTTGTTTTTGTAGCTGTATCAAAAACATCCTGAATTGCTTCTTCCCTTGTCATTCCTTTTCTTTCCATCTTGGATGTGACAAGTTCTTCAAAGGTTTTATTCGGTCTTTCAGTTTCTAATTTCTTTCGCATTTCTTCATCAGCCATCATGCTTCTTGCTTCTGTTCTGATAGAATTCCTTTTTGTTGAACGATGCACCATTTGGGGTGGGTCATTCAGGAATGACATAATTGCGAATTATGTGTCGTTTCTTCTAGTATTCTTCTCTTTATAATTTTTATCATTTTTTCTTAACATTTCTTCTTTCTCCATGTCAATACGAGATGCAAAAAGTTCCTTATTCTCTTCTGTTCGTGGTAAATCAATAATCAATTTACCATAGTAGCCGTTATTACCCATATAAAGTTTCCTCCACAATTTTATACATATCTGGGAAGTTCTTCTTTGTTGCTCCTGGTGTCATGAAATAATATTCAACTGCTATACATATTACTTCACCTAACACATCTGTATTTATACTACCATCAGGATTTAATGCTTCTTCCATTGAATTTACATACAGTCTTCCCTGATAATCCCTTATAGAATTAGAACTATCCAATATAAATACCTTTGTAGTATTTCCGACACTATCTGTTCCCCTTTTTATGATTATATCATCTTTTGTCAGCCCCTGCGCCAAATTATTTTTTAATGTAGCCACCTTTTTTTCATCGAATGTTGAACGATGCATCATTTTTGGTGGGTCATTCGGGGGAAACTTCCAACATGTGTGACAGTTTTACATCCTTATCACAGGGATTTATTAGCACAGTTTTCACGTCATAAGCCTATTTTGGACATATAACAAAGACAGCCGCTTGACTGTCTTTGTTACCTAATCACTATATTTTGGCACTAAAAAAGCACATCCGCTGCAAAGTGCTTTCTATTCTTCTACTACTTCAAATTGTTTCGGTGGATATGCATATTCTTCACCTGTTTCATCTACAATGCCATACCAATTCTTCTTCAGTATACGTGCATCATAAACCTTCCCATGCCTTAATGCCAAAGGATTGTCTTTCCCTATAAATTTAACTTTCACAATATCGTTAATCTTCATCATAGAACCAATTCCCATCTGCATCAGGTTTCACTTTCCATTCATGCCTTCCTGCACTTGGTTCTTCATACCAATGCAGTTCAGCACGATAGCTTTCGCCTTCATAATCTACATATCCAAATCCTTGTTGAACGATGCATCATTTTGGGTGGGTCATTCAGGATAATCCGGTGAACCTGCGTTCCATCCTCCACCATGTACCCAGACGATTACCTTATCGCTTATAATTTTGTTTGGTTCATAAACAAAAAAGTATTGTTCTTTGTTTTCCCCGAAATATATCTTTTGGGGCTGAAATATTCTTTTCACATGGAACATCTTTTTGTATAGTCCCAATAACTGAAGCTCTCTCGCAGAATATCTTTCATCGTTTCCTCCTCTACCAATTCCGATTTATGAAACTCATTCTCCCGTGAATACAGTACCTGCAAAGGTCACAAACCGGGTCAAAAACACTATCCTTGCAAATATACATACTTCACCTCAAAGTTACTGCTTTACATATCTTTGATTTCTGCTATTGGGTTTATCCGGTAAAGTCATCCTTACAAGCCCCAAATCCATTGCCGGATTGATATAATTTTTTCTAAAAGTTTCTTTTGACTTTAATCCAAGTAAATCCATAATAGTATTTGCGGTATAGGGAACATCATATTCCATTACTTCAAGCAATCGTTTAACATATTCCGAGATGTCTGTATTAGATTTACTTATCTGGATTATAACTTCATCAAGTATCTGACTAATCATATTCAACATAAATTCAATAAAAATATTTGAATTTCCATTTTCATGACATTTTGCAATGGCAGCATAGTATTCTGCCTGATATTTTTCTATCTGACTTTCAAGCGGAATGTATTCAAATATATCCCTCCAACGATATAGAATTACGGTATTCCATAACCTCGCCATCCTGCCATTTCCATCCGAAAACGGATGAATAAAGACAAATTCGTAATGAAACACAGATGAAAGTATCAGTGGATGCACAGAGCCTTCACTCTTTTTTACCCAAATCAATAAATTATTCATTAATTCATCAACCATGCGTGGCGGTGGCGCAACAAAAATACACTCATCTCCCGAGAATACACCTTCTTCGCCTTTTCTAAACGTTCCCGATTCTCTAACCGTCTTAAATGTCATAATGCCATGTATTTTCTTTAAATCTGATATACTGGAGGGATTAATATCTGCTACATGTTTATATGCCTCATATGCATTTTTTACCTCTTGAATTTCTTTCTGATCACCCACTACCAAATGTCCGTTTATAACATCTCTTACTTCTGATAAAGACAATGAATTAGCTTCTATCTTTAACGAAGAATGAATAGATCTAATTCGATTGTTTCTTCTAAGGTAAGGTTTGTTTTCCAATTCCTTATGGCTGTTAATTCTGCCGATTTTTTCAGATATCTCCGAAACAAGTTCCAGCATTGTATTTGAAATGGTAAATGGTGGCACATAATCACTCATTCCAGTTCCTCCATCTTGCTTATTATCTTGCTTATTATCTTACCCCTTTTTATTAAAAAAATCAATCAGGGACTATGCGTAAAGACGGAAGTTTTTCTGGAATCACTTCATAATTCCACCATGAAAATAACATTCATATACCTTTTTTTAAGAAATCACCACTGAAATTCTGGCTCAAAATGCGTCCTATGTAGTTCATTGCATACTGTGATTTACCTACATACCATATGGCTTCTTCACCGGCAAACTGCTCTCCGCCAACATATGTATCATGATAGGTATAAGGACCATTGCTGTACGTGAAGTCGTGAGAATTTAATCTCGTCGAATCCGTTTCGTTCATGCAGGCAGCATATTCGCTACAGCCTGTCTGGATACATCCAGTTTTCCTGCCAGTTCTTCTTGCGTGTAGCCTTTATTCTTACGAATTAATTGTAGTTTTTGTGAAAAATTCATTTACGCAAATCTACCGCCATGCCATTACATAATCTTTTTCGCCTGTAGCTTCGTCCATACCTTCATTTTGAATTTCAAAGCCCTCTCTCTGGTAAAAACGTATAGCCCTTATATTTTTCTGATACACATGTAAGCTTAACTCCGTTCTGCTTTCCTTTACAAAATCCAGCAGAAGTTTGCCTATGCCCTGTGACTGCAATCTATCACAAACAAAAATGCCTTCCACATATTCTCCGTTTAATCCAATAAACCCTTGTATCTCCCCATTGTTTTCATACACATAGACTTCTGCCTGTAGCAACATTTCTTTTACCGGCTCATAATAACTCTCCCAGTATTGTGCCGGGATAAAATTATGTGCTTTTATATTAGTATCCAGCCATATGTCTGCCACTTTCATTATATCTGCTTTTTGTAATTTTCTTATCATAATAACTGCCTCTATTGCGCATCTTCTAAATATACCATATACCGATTAACATCTTTGGGCGAATAAAAAACCGGAATTTATAACTCTGTTCTATACTGGTTCAATCTTGATATCGATATAGTCACCTTCATCAACATTATAAACATGTTTCCCTAATATCGAGAGAACAGCTTGTATGTCTTCAATATCTTCGCTGGCAAACTCTACATATGAATTTATTGTATCAGATGTGTTTTCGTCTACATAATCATCGTGCAGATATACATAAAACTTATCTAAAATATCTTCAAGCGGGTACTGGGATATCACTGGCTCCGAAGGAGAATTTTCACCCAAATCCGGCTCTGCTTCAAAAACTATTGAGGTTACAAAGATTTCCTTTGGAGAATTTGAGGGATCATCCATATTAACCATGACGATATCGTTATCCGTGCCTACATCCTCAATATCTCTATAATACTTTCTTCCCTCATAGTTCAGTATTAAATAATCTTCGAGCATTTCTCCTGCTCCATATTCCCAGCCCTCGACCTGTTTTAGCTTTTCAGCTAAAGCATTATCATCCAACTGCTCTAATCCGAGATAATCATCACTCTCTGACCCAGTTTCATATGTTTTATATATTTTCTCATCTACTATTTCGTAATCTGCCGTTTTATATTTCTCCGCCTCATAAAACCTTATATTTTTCATCTTAATCCCTCACACAACTTCCGATTGAACTTTCCATCAATTTAATTGCTTCATCAACGGATACACATGTAGCAAATCTCTTTGGCCACATCATATCATTGTAATATTTATATGTTTCTTCTCCAGTCATATAGTCGTTATCAAATGTTGAATTTGCCCCTTGTGGAACAATTACTTTATATCCTCTCTCAAAAGCAGATTTCACAGTTGCATCTATACAGAAGTTTGTCTGTAGTCCTACTATCATTAATGTATTATCATCTTTAACATAATCCGTAAAATCTTTATTTCCAAAACAACTATTGATATTTTTTATAAATATCTTTTCCCCTTCCCTGGGAATCACTTGTTCTGCAATTTCGAAGTCTTCATCACCGATTGAAAACCCCGTTCCTGGTCCATCATCATGTTGAAAATAGATAACCTCTATTTGATTATCCCTAGCTGCTTTTATAATTCTTATAGTATCATCAATAAACGCTTCAAAATTAAAAAGTCTACTATCTGTTATTCCTTTTTGTTGCATCTTACTCGTGAGCAATTACTCAAGGAAATGGGGTTCCCTGAAAACTGGGGAAAAATTATGCGATACAAAAAATAATCATATTTTCGGCGGTCATATTTGAACCGCCGAAAATATTTATTTATCAATATCTCCCTGCTTCCATAATGTTATACACTTTGTGATTTCGACTTACTTCTTCTTTTTCATTTATATAATATGTGTAACTAAATTCAGCTCTTCCAGGGAAATC
>Ga0129312_1000234_pt1 | contig 55421 bp, 45 predicted proteins | sample O827metagenome_FD_94434 | JGI IMG/M metagenome (GOLD analysis project Ga0129312, IMG submission 94434) | Orangutan group fecal microbial communities from Wisconsin, USA - O827 metagenome | ecosystem: Host-associated > Mammals > Digestive system > Large intestine > Fecal | place: USA: Wisconsin... | reverse complement strand
TGCGGGCGTGCCAGCTCCCTCAGAGAGGGAGCCGGGAAAGGGCACGACGATTGCATGGGTTGCAATTCTTAGAACAATTCCAGAATTATGCCGTAGGGGTGGATTTCAGGGAGGCAAATCTCCTCCATTGAAATCCGATAAAAAGGTATCGATTGCACTGGACAACGGAAAAAATCCGTGGTATACTGTCCGAAGATTACGAAAGGAAGCGGGAATTGTATATGCCTAGGGTCATCTTTCAAATTGAGGGCGGAAGCCCTGTAAGCGTGGAGTGCAGCCGGGGGGACAACCTTCTGGAGGTGGCCCGGCGGGCCAATGTGGCCATCGATGCCCCCTGCGGGGGCAATGGCTCCTGCGGCAAGTGCCGGGTGCAGCTGCTGGAGGGGGAGCTGGAAGCACCCCAGAGCCGCCACATCTCCCAGGAGGAATACCAGCAGGGCTGGCGGCTGAGCTGCTGCTCCAAGGTGATGGGGGACGTGACGGTGATGGTGCCGGACATTGCCAGTGCCTACCAGTCCCGGATGAAGACCGCCGACCTGTCCAGCCCCCAGGAGGTTGCCATCTTCGAAGCCTGCCAGAACCAGCTGCGGGAAAGCGGCATCCATTTTGAAAATTCCTACCGCCGGGCCCTGCTCACCCTGGAGGAGCCCACCCTGGACGACACCATGCCGGACAACGAGCGGCTGACCCGGGCCATCCAGGAATCTCTGGGGGTAGAGCAGGTGGCCATTCCCTTCCCGGTGATGGTGAAGCTGGCCCACACCCTCCGGGAGAACAACTGGAACGTGTGCGTCAAGGGCGAGCTTACCGGCAGCACCTTCCGCTGCATGGAAATCACCGCCCCCACGGATACCGCCCTGGTGGGCTGCGCCATCGACATCGGCACCACCACCGTTACCATGGTGCTGTTGGATTTGGAGACCGGCAAAATCCTGGCCAAGGGCTCCTCCGGCAACGGCCAGATTCGCTACGGCGCAGACGTTATCAACCGCATCATCGAGCAGGGCAAGTCCGGGGGCCGGAAGAAGCTCCAGGATGCCATTATCAAAGAGACCCTGTCCCCCATCATTGCCCACCTGTGCGCCGGGGCCCACATCTCCGCCCGGAGCATTCTGCGCCTGGCGGTGGGTGCCAACACCACCATGAACCATCTGTTTGTGGGGGTGGATGCCGAGCCGGTGCGGATGGAGCCCTATGTGCCCAGCTTCTTCGGCTGGCAGGGCCTGCTGGCCGGGGACGTAAAGCTCCCTGCCAACCCCCTGGCCCCGGTGCTGATTGCCCCCAACATCGGCTCCTATGTAGGCGGCGACATCACCGCCGGCACCCTGGCCGCCGGGCTGTGGGACAAGGACGAAATGAGCCTGTTCATCGACCTGGGCACCAACGGCGAAATTGTCTTTGGCAACCGGGACTTTATGATGAGCTGCGCCTGCTCCGCCGGTCCCGCCTTTGAGGGCGGCGACATCTCCTGCGGTATGCGGGCCACCGACGGCGCTATTGAAGCCTGCACCCTGGACAAAACCACCATGGAGCCCACCCTGCGTATTGTGGGCGATGCGGGGCAGAAGCCTGTGGGCATCTGCGGCTCCGGCATTATCGACATTATCTCCGAGCTGTTCCGCTGCGGCATCATCAATGCCAAGGGCCTGTTCGTCCGGGAGGGGGAGCGGGTGAAGCGGGATGCCCACGGCATGGGCCGCTTCGTTCTGGCCGGGGAGCAGGAGTCCGACACCGGCCGGGAAATCTCCATCAACGAGGTGGATATCGACAATTTCATCCGGGCCAAGGGCGCCATTTTCTCCGCCATTGCCACGCTGCTGTCCAGTGTGGACATGACCCCGGAGATGATTGACACCGTGTATGTGGCCGGCGGCATCGGCTCCGGCATCAATATGAAAAACGCCGTGAACATCGGTATGTTCCCGGATGTGGAGCTGGAAAAGTTCCACTATATCGGCAACTCCTCCCTGGCCGGTGCCTACGCCATAACCATGAGCGACCAGGCAGGGCAGAAGCTGGACGAGATTGCCGCCAACATGACCTATCTGGAGCTGAGCACCCACCCGGGGTATATGGATGCCTTTGTGGCCGCCTGCTTCCTGCCCCACACCGACAGCTCCCTGTTCCCCCACAGTGTCCAGGAGATGTAACCATGCTGGAAGGAACCCATCATATTGCCGTTATTGCTTCCAATGAGCAAAAAGCGCTGGATTTTTATGTAAACAAGCTGGGATTCACCGTAGAAAAGGAAAGCTGGCGACCTGCCCAGGGGGACTATCTGCGGATGCTGCGGCTGGGAGATACCGTGATTGAGCTGTTTATCCACCCCAACGCCCCCCAGCGTGTCACCGGGCCGGAGGCACTGGGGCTGCGGCATCTTGCCTTCCGGGTGACGGATATTACCGCCGCCAGAGACTGGCTGAATGCCCGTGGAATTGAAACAGAGCCAATCCACGAGGACACCGCCAATGGCGGGCATTATGTCTTCTTCCGTGACCCGGACGGGCAACCCCTGGAATTACACGACTAAGGAATAAGAAATATGCAAGTTGAAAATCACAAAGAAGAAGTACCCTTTGCCTATTACGAAGAGCAATTCCGGGGCCTGAACCCGGAGGAAACCCTGACCCGGCTGCCGGATGCCTGCTGGGACGGCAGGGAGTTTACCCTGCGGCTGCTGGGCCGGGATTTCGCCATTGCCCACCCGGACTACGCCATCCGTGCCCTGGACGGCGGCCCTGTCCCCCCGCTGCCCACCCAGACCTTCCTGCTGCGCTACCTGCTGGAAAGCAAGCAGGCCCCCTGGGGCGGCCAGTGGAAGACCTTCCGGGAGATGCCCTGGGGGGAGATGTACATCGGCCCCTATACCGGCCGGGTCCTCACCCGGGCGGCCTTCACCTTCGGCACCCGGCTTGCCGCCTTCCGGGCCGCCTGCGAGAAAATGGGGGCGGTTACGCTGAACCACGCAGATGCGGGATACCAGTTCCAGCTGGTGCCCGGCTGCTATATGCAGCTTCTTGTGTGGGAGGGGGACGAGGAATTCCCCCCCAACGCCCAGGTGCTCTACTCCGACAATTTCGAGCACAGCTTCGCCCCGGAAGACCGGGTGGTGGCAGGAGACATCCTGATTTCCACCATCAAGTCCAATTTCTGATTTTCTCCCCAGCCCAATGCACCGCCCAGCCCCTCCCAGGCCGGGCGGTTTTTTTACAAACCTTCCGGTTTGAAAATACTTCGTTGCTCGTAACTGGTAAAAATTTCAGAGTTTCGTAGGGGCGATGAAAATCGCCCGCCAACCCCGGATTTTAGCGAGCACCCCGATGAATGGTGCAAGCCATCCCGGCTCCCTCCCTGAGGGAGCTGTCGAGCGAATGCGAGACTGAGGGAGTGTCGTCCGATGGTTGCTCCATGCCAACGATTTACACACCAGCGCATATAAACTCTGAAATTTTTGAGCGGTTACGTTCACCGTAGTACACTCCCTCAGCTTCGCTGCGCTCAGCAGCTCCCTCAGAGAGGGAGCCGGGAACGCCATCGTCTGGCCGGATGCCATTCATCGTGCCGCCCGCAACCCCGGATTTCAGCGAGCACCCGATTGAATGGTGCAAGCCCCTCCCCGGCTCCCTCCCTGAGGGAGCTGTCGAGCGAATGCGAGACTGAGGGAGTGTCGTCCGATGGTTGCTCCATGCCAACGATTTACACACCAGCGCATATGAACTCTGAAATTTTTGAGTGCTTACGTTCACCGAAGTACACTCCCTCAGCTTCGCTGCGCTCAGCAGCTCCCTCAGAGAGGGAGCCGGGAGGGGTGCATACCATTCAACCAACCGCCCAAAAACCATGACGTTGCGGGCGATTTTCATCGCCCCTACGAAACTCAGAGTGTTTAACCGCTTCCACTCATCGGGGGACACTCCCTCAGTCTTCATTGGAGAGAACAAAAATTCTTAGTTTTTTCTTACGTCTCTTGTGTAATCCGGCAGATTGTGGTAAAATGGGACAAAATATACCCGGCTGCCCCGGCGGGGGGGCGGGTAGCTTTTGTCAAACGTAAGGAAACAAGGAGGCACTTTTATGAAATTTCTTTCCAACATGCATCCGGTGAGCGTGATTGTTATCATCATGATTCTGATGCTGTTCGCTCTGGCGGTGGTGATGCTGGTGGCCGTGGCCCTGGCCTACCGGCGGCAGACCAAGCTGGCCGTTGTGGGCGACACCCACCGTAGCCAGCTGGTTCACGATGCCCTGGAGGAATTCACCGCCGCCTACAAGACCTTTGGCCGGGATACCAATACCCCCGCCATTGTCACCAGCACCATCCACACCGACATGGGCTTTTTCCTGTTCTGCGAGCGGTTTCTGAACAATGCCGTCTCCCTCTTCGTCACCATGGGTCTGCTGGGCACCTTCCTGGGCCTGAGCCTGTCCGTCAGCTCCCTGTCCCAGCTGCTGGGCAGCACCCAGGACTGGCAGAACGCCCTGAACAATATGGGCAGCGGCCTGCTCTCCGCCCTGTCGGGCATGGGCGTGGCCTTCTATACCTCCCTGGTGGGGGTGGCCTGCTCCATTATCCTCACCATTCTCCGGGCCATCTTCAACCCGGAGGCCATCCGGGAGCAGCTGGAAAATGAGATGGAGCTGTGGCTGGACCACCGGGTAGCCCCCCGGCTGGGCACCGAGCGGGTCACTGACGACTCCCAGCTGGTGCAGCAGATGATTGGCGGCCTGAACACCGCCGCCGCCGCCATCAACGATGCCCTGAAGGACACCACCGGAGAACTCCGGGAGAGCCTGACCGGCTTCAACGCCACCGTGGACTGCTTCAACCAGGGCGTCCGGGACTTTGCGGAATTCGACTACAATCTCCGGGGCACCGTGGAGAAAATGGATGTGGCCGTGCGGGATCTGACCGCCGCCATCCGCCGGGTGAGCCGCAACTCGGAAAGGGGCGAGCAGCAATGAGAAAGGGTTCCCGGCGCAGCCAGAACGGCGGCTCCAGCGGCGAGCAGGGCTTCTGGCCCTCGTATACGGACATGATGTCCGCCGTGGCGCTGATTCTGTTTTTCCTGATGCTTCTGGCCTACATCCAGAACATCATCACCAACAACGACCTGTCCCACAAAGAGGCGGAGCTGCGGGAGACCCTGAATAAGCTCCTCACCGCCACCCAGCAGGTTCAGGACAAGGAGACCGAGCTGCAAACCGTCTCCGACAATCTGGAATCCGCCCGGCAGGATCTGGACCAGCAGCAGATCATGCTGGACCAGCAGACCGACAGCATTGTGGAGCAGGCCAACTATATCCTGCGGCAGCAGGAGGATATCGCCGCCCAGCGGGAGGTCATTGCCCAGCAGAAGGCCCAGATGGAGCAGCAGCAGCAATACCTGACCAATACCCAGGCGGAACTGAAGCAGGTTCAGGGCCAGATGCAGGAGGCCGCCTTCCTCCGGGTGAATATCGTGGAAAAGATTCGCCAGAACGTGGAAGAGGTGATGGGCTCCTCCAACACCATTTCCGTCAGCGAAACCGGCAGCCTGGTGCTGAACGAAAGCGTCCTGTTCGACCGGGGCAAATCGGATTTGAAGGCCGCCAGCCGGGCAGTGCTGGACCAGCTGGCCCTGGGCTTCGCCAGCTTCCTGGAGGACAGCGACAACACCCAGTATGTGGACACCATTGTTATCGGCGGCCACGCCGACAGCACCGGCGGAGAGGCCTATAACCGCACCCTCTCCTCCAACCGGGCCAACGCCGTGCTGGACTACCTGATGACCACCCAGGGGGGCGTTCTGGCCCCCTACGCAGGCTATTTCTGCGCCGCGGGTTACGGCTCCGCCCGGCCCGTGGCCGACAACGCCACCCTGGAGGGCCAGGCCCAGAACCGGCGCATTGAAGTCTCCATCACCCTGAAGGACGAAAGCGTCCTGTCCGCCCTGGAGCAGTACCTGGCCATCCAGGTCCCGGGCCAGACGGATACGGACAAGTAAACATCCCCCCGGGCTGCCGCAAAAATAATTGCGGCAGCCTTTTTGCGGCCCACGGCCCCGGGGGCTGCCCATATCGCCGTTGTAAATTCCCCGGCGGTATGCTATGATAAGATAAGAGGAATTTGCCGAATCCCTCATTTCATCCCTCACAGATGATTGAATAAATGAGGGATTTGGTGATAGAATACAGGCGAGGTGATGCAGACCATGTACAACAAGAAGCCCCCCTTTGAAATCACGGCGGCCATGCTGGAGCAGGTTGCGGAGATTGCGGAATTGGTTGGCCGCATCAGCGTTTCCGCCGCCCTGAGCGCCAACCCCATGCTGCGGCGGACAAACCGCATCCGAAGCGTGTATTCCTCCCTGGCCATTGAGCAGAACACCCTGAGCCTGGAGCAGGTGACGGCGGTTCTGGCGGGCAAGCGGGTGCTGGCCCCGCCCAGGGACATTGCCGAGGTCAAAAATGCCTATGAAATCTACGAGCGGATGGATTCCCTGAATCCCTACTCCGTTGAGGATTTGTTAACCGCCCACGCCATAATGACCCGGGGGCTAACCCAGGAATCCGGCTGCTTCCGCACCGGGGCGGTGGGGGTGGTGGACCGGGAGGGCAATATCCTCCACTTTGGCGCCCTTCCGGATTATGCCCCCGGCCTGACCAGGGAGCTGCTGGAATGGGTGGAGAAAAGCGAAATGCATATGCTGATAAAAAGCTGCGTATTCCACTATGAGCTGGAGCTGATTCACCCCTTTGCCGACGGAAACGGCAGAATGGGGCGGCTGTGGCATACCGTGCTGCTGGCCCGGTGGAAGCCGGTGTTTGCCTGGCTTCCGGTGGAATCCATGATTCATGACCGGCAGGAGCAGTACTATGCAGCCATCAACCAGTCCAATTCCCAGGGGGAATCCACGGCATTTATCGAATTTATGTTAACCGCCATCCGGGATACCCTGGCAGAGGCCATACAGGCAACCGATGCAAGCGGCATGGAGCCGGATGCCCTGCGCTGGATGAAAATCCAGCAGTTCCTGAAACGAAACGGCAGCATTACCAATGGGGACGTGCGGGAAATGCTGGGGGTCTCCTCCGCAACGGCCAACAGAATCCTATCCCGGCTGGTATCCCAGGGAAAAATTCAAAAAACCCGCATCGGAAGATATTGGAGCTATATCCTGTAGCCCTCTGCTTCCGGGGAATAAAAAAGCCGCCTGCAACAGGCGGCAGCACAAGGCCGGAGCCTCCTGGTTGGGAGACTCCGGCCCTTTATGCTATGGGTTCTTTGGCTTAGTCGTTGTAGCCGGTTTTCTTGCGGTAGTACATCACGCCGAAGGTGACGGGGATGGCGATGGCCACCACCACGGTCAGCAGCAGGATCATGCCCCAGGGACCGCCGGACTTGGCGGCGGTGGCGCCCTGCTTGATGGTAAAGCCGGTGCTGGCCTTGCCGTCCTTGGAGACGATGCTCAGGGTGTGGCGGCCCAGGCTCAGCCGCTTCAGGTAGCTGGCGCTGAGCTCAACCACCGTGGAGCCCTCGCTGACGGAGTAGTTCCCGGCGGTGACGGTGGCCCCGTCCACCTCGATGCGGTCGAACTTGGCATACTCGGCATTGGAGCGGAAGACCATGCCCTGGTTGGAGGTGTTCAGCCATGTGGCCTCGCCGCCCTCGGTGACCTGGTATTCCACGGTGTTGTCCATCCGCTGTCTGCACACGTCGCAGCGGCCGTCGCCGTTGCTGTCCACGTGGCCGGTGGCGGGGATAACCACGCTCTGATGGTCGTTGATGGGGGTCTTGCAGGTCACGTCGGTGAACCAGGCGCCGCACTCGCAGGTGTAGTAGCCGGTGTTGCCCTCGGTGGTGCAGGTGGCAGCCTTGGCGGGCACCTTGGTCAGGTGGCTGGTGTGGACGTGGGCCTCCTCCTTGGAGTAGCCGCAGACGGTGCACTTGCCGCTGCTGTCAAAGCTGTGGGCCACCAGGTCCCCCTTGGCCCCGCAGCGGGAGCAGACGGTCCAGTGGTAGTTGGCATCCTTGCCCCAGGTGCCGGAGGCGGTGTGGCCCAGGGCGTTGCCATAGGTAAAGGTCTCGGTGCCCTTGGCCCCGCAGGAGCAGCTCTTGTAGTACACCGCAGGGCTGGTGCAGGTGGCCTGGCTCTTCAGGAAGGCAGAGGAGGGATTCATCTGGTCGAAGGTGTGGGTCTGCTCCAGGGTCTCCGTCTTGGTCAGGTTGCACACGGTGCAGGTGTAGGTCTTCATGCCGGTGGTGGTGTGGGTGGGCCACACGTTTACCACACCGGCGTTCCACTGGTGCTCACCCAGGCCGCTGACCACATTGGTGTGCTCGCAGGTGGCGGGGTGCCAGTGATAGGTGGCGTTGCCCTGCCAGGCGGTGGAGAAGGTGTGCTGGTGGGTGGAGGGCTCCACCTCCTCAGTCTTGGTAGCGCCGCAGACAGAGCAGGTATAGGTCTTCACGCCCTTGGTGGTGGCGGTGGGCTGGGTGGTGATCACGCCGGGGTTCCAGATGTGGTCGGCCACCTGAATCTTCTCGTTGGTGTGCTCGCAGGTGGCAGCCTTCCAGTGCTGCAATTCGTTGTAGCTCCACTTATCGGCGAAGGTGTGGCCCTTGGCGTTGCCATAGGGGAAGGTGTCGGTGCCCGCCAGGCCGCAGGTGCAGCTGTAGTAATACTGGGCGGGGGTGGTGCAGGTGGCGGCAGCGGCCAGATACTTGTCCTGGGCCACCATCTGGTTGAATTCATGGGCCTGGCCGGGGATGACCTCGGTCTTCTGGTAGCCGCAGTCCAGGCAGGTATACAGCTTCTCGCCGTCTACTGCGTGGCCGGCGTTCTTGGTGATTTCGCCGTAGTTCCAGCGGTGGGGGCCGAAGCTGCCCTGCTCGCCGGTGTGCTCACAGGTGGCGGGGTGCCAGTGGTTCTCCGCATCGAAGCTCCACTTGTCGGAGAAGCTGTGGCCCTTGGCCTGGCCGTAGGCGAAGGTTTCGGTGCCCTTCTCGCCGCAGATGCAGCTGTAGTAGTACTCTGCCGGGGCAGTGCAGGTGGCCTCGCTCTTCAGATACTTGGCATCGGTGTTCATCTGGTCGAAGACGTGCTCGGCGGTGGGGTTCACCGTCTCGCTCTTCTGTGCGCCGCAGACGGTGCAGATGTAAACCATGGTACCGGCGGCGGTGTGGGTGGGCTGGACAGTAATTTCACCGGCATTCCACTGGTGGGGGCCGAAGCTGTCGGTGATGTCCGGGTGGCCGCAGGTGTCGGCATGCCAGTGGTTGGTTTCGTCATAGCTCCAATCCGGGCTGAAGGTGTGACCGGCCTTCTCGCCGTAGGGGAAGGTTTCGGTGCCCTTCTCGCCGCAGATGCAGCTGTAATAATACATGGCCGGGCTGTCCGCCGTGGCGGGGGAGGCCAGATAGGCATCGCTCACCACCTGCTGGTCAAACACGTGCTCAGTGGTGGGGTTCAGTGTCTCGCTCTTCTGCACGCCGCAGACGGTGCAGGTGTAGACCATAGTACCGGCGGCAGTGTGAGTGGGCGGGACGGTCACTTCACCGGCGTTCCATTCATGGGGGCCGAAGCTGTCGGTGATATCCGGGTGGCCGCAGGTGTCGGCGTGCCAGTGGTTGTTTTCGTCATAGCTCCAATCCGGGCTGAAGGTGTGACCGGCCTTCTCGCCGTAGGGGAAGGTCTCGGTGCCCTTCTCGCCGCAGATGCAGCTGTAGTAGTACATGGCCGGGCTGTCCGCCGTGGCAGGGGAGGCCAGATAGGCATCGCTTGCCACCTGCTGGTCAAACACGTGCTCGGTGGTGGGGTTCAATGTCTCGCTCTTCTGAGCGCCGCAGACGGTGCAGGTGTAAACCATAGTACCGGCGGCAGTGTGGGTGGGCTGGACGGTCACTTCACCGGCGTTCCATTCATGGGGCCCAAAGCTGTCGGTGATGTCCGGGTGGCCGCAGGTGTCGGCGTGCCAGTGGTTGTTTTCGTCATAGCTCCAATCCGGGCTGAAGCTGTGACCGGCCTTGTCCCCATAGGGGAAGGTTTCGGTGCCCTTCTCGCCGCAGAGGCAGCTGTAGTAGTACATGGCCGGGCTGTCCGCCGTGGCGGGGGAGGCCAGATAGGCATCGCTTGCCACCTGCTGGTCGAAGACGTGGGTGTGCTCCGTCACCGGGGGCTGGGCCGCAGCGAAGGAATAGGTGATGGGCCCGGGGAAGCTGGAAGCCAGGGAGCTGGGATACTGGCTCTGGGTATTGCCGGAGGGGTTGACGCAAATCAGGCCGGTGCCGGTGCTTCCCACCAGCCAGCCGAAGCTCTCCACGGCGGTAAGCTCAGCGGATACCCCGGCGGCAATCTGCTCGCCCATCCCGGCGTAGTCCATCAGGGCGGCCATGCGGAACTCGCCGCCGGTGGTGCCCAGGGTGGTTCCGGCATCCACATAGCTGCCGGAGCCCAGGGCGGGGCTGACGGAGCCCAGGAGGATGTAATAGGAATAGTCGCCGCTTACCGGCACCTCTACCACGGCGACGCTGCCCCACTGGGCATCATTGCCGAAGTACACCGTGCCGCCGGCCGGGGCATATACCGGCTGCTGGCCGGTGACGCTGACATACAGCCCGGTGCTTCCGGCCGGGGCGTCGGCATGTCCGGCGTGGGTGCAGCCGGGATTGGTGCCGTCATACAGGGCGCTGGGGTTCTGACCCCGGCAGCCGGAGAAGTCGGTGATGTCGTCGAAAAATTCCTCGGGCAGGGGGAAGACCCACCCGTCCATCTGGCGGCTCACCACCGCCTGACGCTGCTCGGCGCTCAGGGCCCCGTCGGCCTCCTCTGCGTGGGCATCCACGCCGGGGAAGAATCCCACAGTCAGCACTGCGCACAGAAGCAGGGATACTGCTTTCTGAAATACTGATGCTCTCATAAGAGTACAACTCCTTTCACACACCGCAAGCCCTGCGGTGTTGGTATTTACATTATACATGATTTTTCCCACTTTGCAATGGGGCTTTTCCCGGCTTTCCCTGGAAGAATCTGGGCAAACGGGAAAAAACCTTCCAAAATGCTTTCAGCCAAAATCTTATAAAAATTGCTACAGATTGTAATTTATCGTTATTTTTGATGGGGGATTTGTTTCCTTTTCCCCCCACTGCCATTTTCCGCCCGCCTGCCGCCGCTGCCTTTTTCCCCCTTCCCCGGTACAACTTTAATATATTCTTAAAGAAAGAAGAATTTGTGAAATACCGGGAAAATTAAAATATTATACACATATTTTTTACATTTTTGCCCATGAATACAGGTATCTTCCCCATTGCGGCGAGAAAACCCAACCTTTCCCCCCAGGATTGCGGATTCCCCCGGGATGTGGTAAAATGCGTAAAAAGATACCGATTGCCCCTTTTGGGGGCGGATTCTTCTTGCTTTCCTATTTTTACTAGTTGACGGAAGGGGAAAAATCCAATATAATGTGAATTAGCTTTCATCATTTTGCATTCAGGCTGCCCCTCTGGGGCAGAAATCAACCGGAGGAAAATACAATGAAAAAATGCCTATCCATTTTCCTGGCGCTGTGCCTGGTGCTCAGTGTGAGCCTGGCCCAGCTGTCCGCTCTGGGGGCAGCGGCCGTGGTTCCCCTGTCCGAGGATATATCCGAAAACGCCCCCGTGTCCAACCCTGATGAGGGCGGAAAAACCGACGGTGGAAACCCCGACAGCGGCAATACCGGCAGCGGCAGTACCGGTGACAATACCGGCGGCGGCACCGGCGGCGACGGCAGCAATCCGTCCCAGCCTACCGATCCGCCCCAGCCTACCGACCCGCCCCAGCCTACCGACCCGCCCCAGCCTACCGACCCGTCCCAGCCTACCGATCCGCCCCAGCCTACCGACCCGCCCCAGCCTACCGACCCCACCGACCCTACCAAGCCTACGGATCCCACGGACCCCACAAAGCCCACGGATCCCACGGACCCCACAAAGCCCACGGATCCCACAAAGCCCCCGGTAACGCCTACCACACCGGTGACTCCCACCGTACCGGCTTCCGGTATGCCGGTGGTGACCAAGCACCCCTCCAGCGAGAATGTCCGGGAGTTTGGCTATGCCGAGTTTGTGGCCCGGGCAGACAGCTGCCTGGATATCATCTGGCACCTGCAAAACCCCGGTGGCAGCATTGACCTTCTGGCCGCCAAGGCCCCGGAGCAGTTCCCCGGCCTGGTGGTAAGCGGGCTGAACAGCCAGCGCCTGGGCCTGAACAATATCCCCAAGGCCCTGAACGAGTGGCGGGTCCGGGCCGAGTTTGTGGGCCGGGACGGCAATGTGTGGAGCGACCCTGCCATCATCAGCGTGATGAGCCAGGAGCTGGCCGCCCCCACCATCCGCCGCCAGCCCGCCAGCGCCAACCTGAAGTCCACCGAGGGCACCACCCTCCAGGTGGATGCCGCCACCTCCGAGAGCAGCGCCAAGCTCACCTATCAGTGGTATAAGAACACCATCAATTCCAACGTAGGCGGCAAAGCCATCCTTGGGGCCACCAACCCGGACTTCACCCCGGATTACATCCCCGGCACCACCTACTATTACTGCGCCGTGCGCAGCACCACCGGCAACGAAATCAGCGTAGCCACCAAGACCACCTGCGCCGCCGTGACCTATGTCACCACCGCCGTGCAGGAGTCCACCACCTCCCTACAGCCGGTTACCAACCCCGCTGACCCCACCGCCTCCACCCTGGCCCCCTGGGACCAGGCCACGGTGCCCGCCACCGAGGAGACCATGCCCATTGTCACCAATGCCCCCGCCCGCTCCAATACCCTGCTGCTGATTGTGGTGGTGGTGATTGTGGTGATTGCGGTGCTGGGCATCATTGCAGCGGTGCTGATTCTGAAATTCTACCCCGGCCGGGAGGAAGCGCCCCCCAAGCCGGAGCGGCCCAAGCCCCAGCACCCCAAGCACCGGGACAACCGCCGCATCCAGGAGGAAGAGGAGGACTTCTCCGACGACGACTGGGCCCAGTGGGCCACCCCCACCAAGCCCGCCGCCCCCACTAAACCCACCGCACCCCTCACACCTCCCGCACCTCCCGCACCTCCTGCACCCCCCGCTTCCCCCGCCCCCACCCGTGGCGGCCGCTTCGCCGCCAAACAGCCAAAGGCGGAGGAAGACCCCCTCCACCCCCTGGCCGACCAACCCCAAGACGATACCTGGGACGACCTAAGCGACCTTGGCGACCTAAGCATCTACCTGGACGACCACGACCAATAACCCCCCCAAAAAAGAGCTGCCCCCCACGGCAGCTCTTTTTCAGTTACTCTCTGAGTTTTCGTAGGGGCGACGAAAGTCGCCCGTAACCCCGGATGTTAGCGAGCACCCCGATGAATGGTACAAGCCCTCCCGGCTCCCTCTCTGAGGGAGCTGCTGAGCGCAGCGAAGCTGAGGGAGTGTACTACGATGAACGTAAACGCTCCAAAATCTCAGAGCCAAAAATGGCTTACGGATAACCATCGGCCCGGAGGAACCATCGGACGACACTCCCTCAGTCAGCCCTTGCGGGCTGCCAGCTCCCTCAGAGAGGGAGCCGGGAAACGCCCCCACAATGCCAATCACCCGCCCGCTGGATGTTTTGTCAGCGGGCGGGTGATTTTTTGGGGGTTTGTGTGGGGGGTATTTTTACCATTCAACCGGGTACTCGCTAAAATCCGGGGTTGCGGGCGATTTTCATCGCCCCTACGAAGGCTCAGAAATTTTTACATTCCACCATTCATCGGGGGACACTCCCTCAGTCTCGCATTCGCTCGACAGCTCCCTCAGAGAGGGAGCCGGGAGGGGCTGCACCGCTCAACCGGGCCTTATTACAGTGGGTGGGCGCCTTGGAATTCTACGTGGAGGGGGAGCATTTGCCAGTGGTTTTGGGTGATGGTGTCCAGCTTTTGGGAGAGCTTTTCTTCCAGGCCGGGGTTGCGGGTGATGCACAGCAGGGTGGGGCCGGCGCCGCTGAGGCAGAAGGCGGCACCGGTGGTGCGCACCAGGGCCTCGATGCGGGAATAGTCGGGAATCAGCTTCTTCCGGTAGTTCTGGTGGAGCCGGTCCTGCATTCCGTTGCGCAGCAGCTTCTCGTCCCCCAGCTCCAGGGCCTTCAGCACCATGGCGCCGTGGGAGATATTATAGATGGCATCCGCCCGGCTCACCTGCTCCGGCAGCACGCTCCGGGCCAGGCTGGTGGGCAGGTTGAAATCCGGCACCAGGGCCAGGAACTCCCAGCCGGGGTGCAGGGGGAAATTCACCGTCACCGGCAGGCCGTTGTCCACCATGGAGGCGGTGAGGCCGCCGTAGAAGGCCGGGGCCAGATTGTCCGGATGGCCCTCCATGGCGTTGGTGATGTTCAGCAGGCCCTGGGTGCTCAGCCGATTGCCCCGGAGGACATTGGCCCCCATGGCCCCCGCCACCAGCAGGGCGGCGGAGGAGCCCAGGCCCCGGCAGATGGGGATATGGGCATCGATGTGGATTTTTACCCCCTTCACCGGCTCGTTCAGAGAGGCCAGCACGGCGCAGTAGGAGGCGTAGGCCAGATTGTCCGGGCCGGTAAATTCTTCGTCGCAGCCGGTAATCTCCAGGCCCACCTCTTCGGTTTCTTCAAAGGTCACGTCGGTATACAGGCTCAGGGCGCAGCCGAAGGCATCGAACCCCGGGCCCAGGTTGGCGGTGGTGGCGGGAACACGGATGGTCACTCGATTCATTTTCCCCTCACCTTTCCAGCCCCAGCACATAGGCGGGCATATCCTGCTTGTCAATTACGTCGGTATGGCGCTCCTGCTTGCCCCGGAGGGATGCCAGGGGGCCGGGGATGGGCACCCCGGTGAGCTGCTGCAAGCGCTCCATCTGGGCAAATTCGTCGCCGCTGGTATCCCCGCCGATGGCGGTGAGGACGGCTGCCGGGAATTTATAGGGGGAGGCGGTGGAGAGAACCACCATGGGGGTCCGGTCGCCGGTCTGGCTTCTGTAGTCCTCTGCCGCAGCAAAGCCGGAGGCGGTGTGGGGGTCGCAGAGGTAGTGCTGCTCCCGGTACACCCGGCCGATGATCTCCGCTGCCCGGGCATCGTCGCAGCAGCCCGCCCAGAATTCCCGGGCAATGGCCTGCTTCAGTTCCTCCGGAACGGTATACACCCCCTGCTCCTTCAACTGGGCCATAAGGGAGGCCACCAGGGCCGTGTCGCCGGAGAGCAGGTACAGCAGCCGCTCCAGGTTGGAGGACACCAGAATGTCCATGCTGGGGGAGGTGGTTTTCAGCAGGGGCCGCCGCCGGTCATAGGTGCCGGTGCGGATGAAGTCGGTAAGCACATTGTTGGCATTGGAGGCGCAGATGAGGGTGCCCACGGGAAGGCCCATTTTCCCCGCCAGGTACCCGGCCAGAATGTCCCCGAAATTGCCGGTGGGGACGGAGAAGTTCACCTTGTCCCCCAGCTGGATTTTTCCTGCGGCCAGCAAATCCTTGTAGGCCCGGAAATAATACATCACCTGGGGAGCCAGACGGCCGATGTTGATGGAGTTGGCGCTGGAAAGCCGGAAGGGCAGGGGCCTATCCTGGAAGGCGGTGAAGATTTCCTTCACACCGGTCTGGGCATCGTCGAAATTCCCCCGGACGGCGCACACCGCCACATTGTTCCCCTCCTGGGTCACCATCTGGGCCCGCTGCACCTGGCTGACCCCGCCCTGGGGATAGAATACGCAGATTTTCACCCCGGGCACATCCCGGAAGCCCACCAGGGCAGCCTTGCCGGTGTCGCCGGAGGTGGCGGTGAGAATCAGGATATCCTCTTTTACCCCCTTCTCCTCCTTGGCGGCGGTGAGCAGCTGGGGGAGCATGGACAGGGCCACATCCTTAAAGGCAGAGGTGGGCCCCCGGAACAGCTCCAGCACGGACAGATCCCCCACCGCCACGGTGGGCGTCAGGTCCTCGGTTTCGAATTTCCCGGTGTAGGCCCGGGCCACCAGTTTGGGCATATCGGGAATGTCCGGCAGCAGACTTTCCAGAATGGCGGCGGAAATTTCCTGGCTGGTGCCTTTCAGAACATTCCCCCAGTCCAGAGCCGGAATATTCCGGGGCATATACAGTCCGCCGTCCGGCGCAAGACCGGACAGCACAGCCTGGGCACTGTCCACCCATTGGGCACTGCTTCTTGTGGAGTGATAGAGCATGGTTTTCCTCCTAATTCTACAATGAAATTGCACAAAAACCCGGGGTAAATGGCGAAATCATTTGATTTTTGTTGTAGTTGAAATCTGATAAGGTATATGATATACTGAACCGTAACAAATTGCAAGTACCTTATTACAGCAGATTTTTGTTTTTGTGCCGCATACAAAAACCACCCCGCCCATCCCCCCAATTCAAGTGCATTTTGAATAATTCCCGAGGGACCCCCGCCTCCGTCCCCGGCTCCCTCTCTGAGGGAGTGTCCCCCGATGAATGGGGAAATGTGAAACATTCAGAGTTTCGTAGGGGCGATGAAAATCGCCCGCAACCCCGGATTTCAGCGAGCACCCCGATGAATGGCACAGCCCATTCCCGGCTCCCTCTCTGAGGGAGCTGTCGAGCGAAGCGAGACTGAGGGAGTGTACTTCGATGAACGTAAGCGGTAAAAAATTTCAGAGTTTATATGAGCTGGTGTGTAAATCGTTGGCATGAATCAACCATCGAACGACACTCCCTCAGTCACGCCCGTTGGGCGTGCCAGCTCCCTCAGAGAGGGAGCCGGGAACGGTGAGGCTGTACCATTCATCCGACCGCCCGGAAACCGGAAGGGTGCGGGCGATTTTCATCGCCCCTACGAAAACTCAAAAACCATCTCCCGGTTTCCACCGGGGGAGCGATACCGGGTGGGCCAGGGCACCCACGTATGGGAACCAGCTTAATGCGTAACTGAAAAACCGGGTGGGGCAGGGCACCCACGTATAGGAACCATCTACAAGCGTAATTAAACAAGGAGGAAACCCAATGAAAATCGGACTGTGTGGCTTCGGCGTGGTGGGCCGGGGCGTGTATGAGATTGTGCAGAAGCGGGCGGATATGCAGGTGGCCAAGGTGCTGTGCCTGGAGGATATCCGGCTGCCGGATGCCCAGACGGTGAAGGATTTCAGCGCCATCGTCAACGACCCGGAAATCGATACCGTGGTGGAGGCCATGGGCGGCCTGCACCCCAGCTACGACTTCGTAAGCGCCGCCCTGGCAGCGGGGAAGAACGTGGTGACCTCCAATAAGGCCATGGTTTGCAGCTTCTATGACCAGCTCATCCCCCTGGCCGCAGAGCGGGGGGTGTCCCTGCGGTGCACCGCCGCCGTGGGAGGCGGCATCGGCTGGCTGTCCGAGCTGGAGCGCTCCCGCCGGGTGCAGACCATCCAGCAGGTGGGCGGCATTATGAACGGCACCTGCAATTACATCCTGGACAATATGACCCGGCTGGGCCTGGGCTACGACCAGGCCTTGCAGCAGGCCCAGAAGCTGGGCTACGCCGAGGCCAACCCCGCCACCGACGTGGACGGCATCGACACCTGGCATAAGCTGATTCTCTCCTCCAATATCGCCTTCGGTGTCTCTTTGGATAAAAATACCGTCCCCGCCGCCGGTATCCGGAACATCTCCGCCGCCGACGTGGAGTGCTTCCGGGCCAAGGGCAAGGTGTGCAAGCTGATTGCCACCGGCCGCCGGACAGAGCAGGGGGTCAGCGCCTACGTCCAGCCCACCCTGGCGGACGCCGCCAGCCCCGAGGGCGCAGTGCCCCTGAATTATAACCTGATTACCTTCCTGGGGGAAATCTCCCAGCGGATGAGCTTCTACGGCCAGGGGGCAGGCCGGTACCCCACCGCATACAATGTGGTGCAGGACCTGACCGACGTGCTGGCCGGGAAGGGCTTCTACGCCCCCTACGGCAAGCCCCAGGCGGCGGACAATCAGCAGCCCCTGCGCTATTACGTCCGGGGTGACTGGGACGGCCCCGTGGAAGAAACCTGGGGCCCCGGCATCCTCACCGCCCCCACCCCCGTAACCCAAATCCACACCTGGCTCCAATCCCACCCCACCGCATTCCTCGCCGCCGTGGAGTAACCCGTGCGCCCCGATGAATGGCACCCGCCCTCCGTAGGGGCGATGAAAATCGCCCGTAACCCCACGGTTTAGCGAGTACCCGGTTGAATGGTGAAAGCCATCCCGGCTCCCTCTCTGAGGGAGCTGTCACGCCCGAATGGGCGTGACTGAGGGAGTGTCGTCCGATGGTTGAGAGCGGTTAAACATCCAGAGTTTCGTAGGGGCGATGAAAATCGCCCGTAACCCCGGATTTCAGCGAGTACCCGGGTGAATGGTGCAACCCATTCCCGGCTCCCTCCCTGAGGGAGCTGTCGAGCGAATGCGAGACTGAGGGAGTGTACCCCGATGCTCGTAAAAGTTCAAAAGTTTCAGAGTTCACATGCGCTGGTGTGTAAACCATCGGCATGAATCAACCAACGGACGACACTCCCTCAGTCAGCCCTTCGGGCTGCCAGCTCCCTCAGAGAGGGAGCCGGGAGGGGTGCGTACCATTCAACCGACCGCCCGGAAACCGCAAGATTGCGGGCGATTTTCATCGCCCCTACGAAACTCTGAATATTTAACCCCTCAAAAACTCCCGGTTTCCACCGGGGTAACGATACCGGGTGGGCCAGGGCACCTACCGTATGGGAACCAGCCTAATGCGTAACTAAAAAGAGAGGAAAAAACTTGTATGAAAGTTGTGAAATTCGGCGGAAGCTCTATGGCGGATGCCAACCAGTACCGGAAGGTGCGGGACATTCTGCTGGCGGATACCCAGCGGCGGGTGGTGGTGGTGTCCGCCGCCGGAAAGCGGTTCGGGGCCGACCATAAAATCACCGACCTGCTGTACCTGTGCCACGCCCATACCCAGTATGGGGTGGACTGCTCCAATATTTTCGAAATGATTCGCTCCCGCTACCTGGAAATCCGGGACCAGCTGGGGGTGGAGCTGGACTTGGAGACGGAATTCGCCGCCCTGAAAAGCGGGCTGGACCGGAAAATGGTCAGCCAGGATGAGCTGGCCAGCCGGGGCGAATACTTCTCCGCCAAGCTGATGGCCGCCTACCTGGGCTTCGCCTTCGTGGACGCAGCGGACTGGGTGCGGTTCAAGTACGACGGCACCGTGGACCAGACCGCCACCTATGAACTGCTGAAGCAGCTGGATAAAGGCATCGGCATGGTCATCCCCGGATTCTATGGCCGGATGCCCGACGGCAAAATCCGTACCTTCTCCCGGGGCGGCTCCGATATCACCGGCGCCCTGGCCGCTGCGGCCCTGAACGCCGACGTGTACGAAAACTGGACGGATGTCTCCGGCATCCTCATGGCCGACCCCCGGATTGTGGATAACCCCGCCACCATCCCCGAGGTCACCTATGACGAGCTCCGGGAGCTGAGCTACTCCGGGGCCCAGGTGCTCCACGAGGGCACCATCTTCCCGGTGCGGGAGAAGAATATCCCCCTGAATATCCGCAATACCAACGACCCCACCGACCCCGGCACCCTGATCAAGGAATCCTTCGCCACCGACTCCGACCCCAACCGGTTCATCACCGGCATCACCGGGAAGAAGGACTTCTCCATCATCTCCCTGACCAAGCGGGGCCTGTCCGGCGAGGTGGGCTGCCTGCGCCGGGTGCTGTCCATCTTCGAGCGGCACAATATCTCCATTGACTATGTGCCCAACGGAATTGATAACCTGTCCATCGTGGTCTCCACCGAGGCCATCGCCCAGAGCCTGTATACCATCATGGCGGACATCCAGAAGGAGCTCCAGCCCGACTCCCTCACCGTCCACGACCAGATTGCCGTGGTGGCCGCCGTAGGCCGGAAGATGGCCTTCCGCCCCGGCATCTCCGGCAAAATCTTCGCCACCCTGGGCGAAGCCGGAGTCAATATCCGCATGATCAACCAGGGCCCCGACGAACTGAACATCATCTTCGGCGTGGACAACAAAGACTTCAAAACCGCCATCCGGGTCCTGTACGACAGCTTCGTAAAGTAAGCATCCCCGGCTCCCTCTTTGAGGGAGCTGTCACGCCCAAAGGGCGTGACTGAGGGAGTGTCCCCCGATGAATGGTGAAATGTAAAAACTTTTGAGTTTCGTAGGGGCGATGAAAATCGCCCGTAACCCCGGATATTAGCGAGCACCCGGTTGAATGGTACGCACCCCTTCCCGGCTCCCTCTCTGAGGGAGCTGTCACGCCCAACGGGCGTGACTGAGGGAGTGTCGTCCGTTGGTTCCTCCATGCCAACAGTTTACACACCAGCTCATATAAACTCTGAAATTTTTGAGCAGTTACGTTCATCGAAGTACACTCCCTCAGTCTCGCATTCGCTCGACAGCTCCCTCAGAGAGGGAGCCAGGAACGGGCCGTACCATGCATCGTACCGCCCAAAAACCGCAACATTTCGGGCGATTTTCATCGCCCCTACGCAACTCAAAAGATTTGGATTTTTACCATTCATCGGACGACACTCCCTCAGTCAGCCCTTGCGGGCTGCCAGCTCCCTCAGAGAGGGAGCCGGGAACGGGCCGTACCATTCAACGTGCCGCCCGGAAACCGCAAGATTGCGGGCGATTTTCATCGCCCCTACGCAACTCAAAAGATTTGGATTTTTACCATTCATCGGACGACACTCCCTCAGTCAGCTTCGCTGACAGCTCCCTCAGAGAGGGAGCCGGGGACGGCGGTACCATTCACCGCACCGCCCGGAAGCCGGGAGGTTGCGGGCGATTTTCATCGCCCCTACGAAAACTCAAAAAATTTTACATTTCACCGTATAACCAGCCAAAAGCGTAATTAAAAATAGGAGTGATAAAAATGAAACAGTACACGGTAGCAGTCCTGGGCGCAACGGGCGCAGTGGGGCAGGAAATGATGAAGATTCTGGCAGAGCGGAACTTCCCTGTGGGGAAGCTGGTGCCTCTGGCCTCTGCCCGGTCTGCGGGAAAGACGGTAACCTTCCGGGGCGAGGCCGTCACCATCCGGGAGGCGGCGGACGACGCTTTCCAGGGCGTGGACATCGTGCTGGGCGCTGCGGAAAACGACATCGCCAAGCGCTTCGCCCCCTCCATTGTGAAGGCCGGTGCTGTCTTCGTGGACAATTCCTCCGCCTTCCGGCTGTATGACGATGTGCCCCTGGTGGTGCCGGAAATCAACCCCCAGGACGTGAAGAAGCACCAGGGCATCATCTCCAACCCCAACTGCTCCACCATCATCACCGCCACCGCCGTCAATGCCCTGAACGCCATCAGCCCCATCCGCACCATGACCGTCTCCACCTATCAGGCGGTGTCCGGCGCCGGTGCCGGCGGCCCCATCGAGCTGATGAACGAGGTGGAGGCACTGGCCAAAGGGGAGCAGTACCAGCCCAAGGTGTTCTCCCACCAGATTGCCTTCAACCTGATTCCCCAGATTGGCGGCGAGCAGTACGAGGGCTACACCAGCGAGGAAATGAAGCTGCAAAACGAAGGCCGGAAGATTATGCACCTGCCGGAGCTGCTGGTGAGCTGCACCTGCGTCCGGGTGCCGGTGGTGCGCAGCCACTCCATCTCCGCCAGCCTGCATTTTGATAAGCCCGTCACCGTGGCCCAGGCCCGGGAAGCCATCGCCAACGCCCCCGGCTGCCGCCTGGTGGACGACCTGGCCAATAAGCGCTACCCCATGCCCCTGGACACCAGCGACCAGGACACCGTCTTCGTCGGCCGCATCCGCCCCGACCTCACCGACCCCAACGGCCTGTGCCTGTGGTGCTGCGGCGACCAGGTCCGCAAAGGCGCCGCCACCAACGCCATCCAAATCGCCGAACTCGTCATCCGGTAATTCAGTACCCCCCGATGAATGGTAAACGCCATTCGTAGGGGCGACGAAAGTCGCCCGAAACCTGGGATTTTAGCGAGTACCCGATTGAATGGCAAAAGCCCCCGCAACCGTCCCCGGCTCCCTCCCTGAGGGAGCTGGCAGCCCACAAGGGCTGACTGAGGGAGTGTCGTTCGATGGTTGATTCATACCAATGGTTTACGAACCAGCGCATATAAACTCTGAAATTTTTGAGCGGTTACGTTCATCGAAGTACACTCCCTCAGCTTCGCATTCGCTCAGCAGCTCCCTCAGAGAGGGAGCCGGGAAACGTCCCCCATAACGTCAATCACCCGCCCGCTGGATATTTCGTCAGCGTGCGGGTGATTTTTGTGGGTTCTGCGTGGGGGTGGGTACATTTTACCATTCAACCGGGTGCTTGTGAAACCGTGGGGTTACGGGCGATTTTCATCGCCCCTACGAAACTCAAAAGATTTTGGTTTTTACCATTCAACGGACGACACTCCCTCAGTCAGCTTCGCTGACAGCTCCCTCAACGAGGGAGCCGGGGAGGGCTGTACCATTCAACGTACCGCCCAGAAACCGGAAGGTTGCGGGCGATTTTCATCGCCCCTACGAAACTCAGAATGTTATGGATTTACCAGGAACACATCCACCAGGGCGCGGAACAGGCGCTTTCCACGGCGTAAGGTATAAAAAAGAGTGCTCATAACTCAAATCCGTTATGAACACTCGATATGGTTGCGGAGGCAGGACTCGAACCTACGACCTCCGGGTTATGAGCTGCTTATTTTCTTTGAAAAATAAGCTTAAATAGTTTAAACTAAGCTAAATAACGTTGAAATAGCGCGGTTTCGATAGTGAAAAAGTTCAATTGGATTTGAGCAATTTCGCATAGGCTATCCCCAAACTATCCCCACGGAATTGGGCGAAAAAGTTCGAAAAATTCGCGGCGGCGGCACATCCAGTTCAATGGAGCGGATGTGCTATACTATTTTCAAATTATGCGGTACAGCGGTTTATTGCTCAATTCCGCGGTAGCCATGTTTTTCCGCATTTCCAAGTAAATAAAGGAAAGCAAACGCAGGAATTCGCAGCAAATCCTTGCCGCACTTTGTATTGTGAACGCCAAAATCGTCTGCATTCTTGGTGATGATAATTGCTGCCGACGATTCCTCGCACAGTTCTACAATGGCATCATCATCCGCAATTGGCGCGCCTTCCCGGTATTTGACTTCAATCAGGATATTGTTTGTGTTCGGGTAATCCACCACGATATCAATTTCTTTTCCCTTTTTGCCACCTCTGAAATAGCCGACGGAGGTGGCGTACTGATAGTAAAATGCGGCGACATGCTTGTAAACGGCAGTTTCAACGATTTTTCCCATTTCAACAGGGTCTGTCAGAACGGAGTCATCCATCAGAACGGCATTTCGGATGGCAGCATCCGCAATATAGATTTTTGGCCGCGCTTTCAGTACCTTTTTCCCTGCCATATCAACCGGCCAGCTCTGGTATATCAGATTTGCGCTTTCCAGATACTGGATATAGTTTTCTACGGTTGTGCGGGATACGCCGTTCAGTTCTTTCGTGATTGCCTCAATGGATACAATTTCCGAAGATACATTGCAGAGGTACAAGAAAATTCTCTCGAGCTCCGTCGCATTGCGAATATTGTACAGGGAGGGAAGATCACGCTTCAGCACTTTATCCACAACATCCTCCCGCATGATCTGCTGTGCCATCAAATCATTGTCAGCCAGTGCCAATTCTGGGAAACCGCCAACCTGCAAATACCGCATAAAGTGGTTCTGGACTTTGGAAAGCTGCATCATAATTTGCGTCCGCTCAATTTGGCTTTTGTGGAGCAGTGTTGTTACTTTCAAATCGGAAGCAATGTTGGGTCTGTCTAAATTCAGCAGTTCACAGTACTCGTAAAAAGACATGGTGGGAACCTGGATAACCGTCCAGCGGCCGGCACCGCTCTCTCTGCTGCCTTTCATCAATGCCGGGCTGGCAGAACCGGTTGCAACGACATGGGTATCCGGCTGCGTATCGTAAATGATTTTTAACCAGCGATCCCAGTCCTGTGCATACTGCACCTCATCGAAAAAGTAATAAACATCCTGTTCCGCATAAATGTTTTCGTGATAGCACTCCAGGACATCCTGAAATTGACTGAGTTTCAGCATGGGGTGATCCAGAGAAATAAAAACAACTTTCTGAGGCGGGATCCCGGATTTTAAAAGTGCCTCGATCATCTGGTACTGGATCGTTGTTTTCCCGACACGTCTCGTTCCCGTTAAGACTACGGAACGACGGATCCCCTTATCCGTCAGCCGCTTCATCGCTTCGTAAAACGCAAACCGTTTATAGGTTTTTGACATTTGCGCGCTGACCATCCCAGTTTTCCACCAAGGGTTATAGGCACTCAGGACTTTCAGGATACTTTCCTTTGTTGTAATTGCCAATGCGATCAACTCCTTTCTTATAAGAATACCCTGAAAATCAATTTTTGTCAATAAATATTAGAAGTATACTATAAATATTTCTTGGGAAAGATTGACTTTTAAGCTGCTGTATCTGAATATTCCATCAGGCATGCAAATATTCTGTACCATGTTCCTAGGCAATATATCTGGCTGTAGATATTCTAGGATGGAGAGGAAAAATATAAGGTGCATTTGTTGCTGCAAAACTGTGTATTTTTGTCAAGCGTTGTAAAGAATCAGGGGTCACATGAAGAAACGATAGTCGTAAAGTGATCCTTCAAATTGGGATAGAAGCCATCCGATTCGTGCAATTTCATTCGAAGATTCTATCGTGCAGGGCAGTTTTGAATCCTTGCCCTCAATGGCGTGGATCTCAGCAAGCTTTGCGTACAGTTTGTTTTCGCTGATGGGAAACTGCAGGTCGATCTCGTGATCGTCATTTCTGATTCTGATTTTGATCATGGTGCTCATTCCTTTCATAGAAAATAAAAAAGGGCTGACTTCATAGAATTACTTCTACAAAGTCAGCCCATAGATTACGGTGTTATTAAGTTAAGTGAGGTTTGCCCCAAAATGTAGGGCAAACCTCTTTTCTGAACATGTGGGGGAAGACCTCTTAGAAAAAATTTTCTGCGAAAACGAAAAAAAGGCGGCTTTCGGAAGAAAAATCCTCTTGAAAGCCGCCTGAAATAGTGGGGGTCGGTAGTTCAAGTCCTCTCAACAAAGAAAAATATCTTTTTGTTTGCACTTGAAAATCGGGGTACGAAAAAGCCCAGAAACCGTTGTGGTTTCTGGGTTTTCCGGTGCAATATCTTTTTTGGTTGCACAACATGGTTGCGGAGGCAGGACTCGAACCTACGACCTCCGGGTTATGAGCCCGACGAGCTTCCAACTGCTCTACTCCGCGATATGAAATTGGGAACTTCTCTGTGAGTTCCCAGGTATTATAGCATGTGCACAGGGTTTTGTCAATAGGTTTTTCCTGTCGAGAGTGGGGGCATTTTCGATGATGGTGGAACGTAAAAAACTTCTGAGTTTCGTAGGGGCGATGAAAATCGCGCGCAATGTTGGGGTTTTTGGGCGGTATGTTGAATGGTACAGCCCGCCCCGGCTCCCTCTCTGAGGGAGCTGGCAGCCCGAAGGGCTGACTGAGGGAGTGTCCCCCGATGGTTGCTCCGGGCCAATGGTTTGCTCACAGGGTTTTTATTGGCTCTGAAACTTTTAACCGCTCCCATTCATCGTAGTACACTCCCTCAGTCTCGCTTTCGCTCGACAGCTCCCTCAGGGAGGGAGCCGGGAATGGGGCGGGTACCATTCATCGGGGTGCTTGCTAATATCCGGGGTTACGGGCGATTTTCATCGCCCCTACGGGACTCAAAGAATTTGACATTGTACCGTTGTTCAGGCGCCGCCGTGGATGTATTTGTGGTCCCAGTCGGCGTCGAAGAGGCGGTTGCCTAGCTCCATGGGGCAGCCGCTCCACAGGTCGTCGGCCAGTTCCCGGAGGGTTTCGGCGGGCTCCAGGCACTCGGTGTAGAAGTCCGGCAGGGCGATTTCTCCCTGGCGCAGGCCCAGCAGGGCACCGGCTACCGCACCCACGGCGGCGCTGCGGCCGGAGTGATTTACGGCGATGATAAGGGAGGAATCGAATTCCTCGCCCCCGGCCATGCAGGCGTATACCGCCCCGGCCAGTACCTGGGCGGCGCTTTCGCAGTGGAGCTTTTCCATTACGTCCCAGGTGGCCAGACTGGCATCGCTTTCCAGGGCGGCGGCCATGCGGAGCAGGGTGGTCAGCTCATTGCACTGGGGGGGATACTGCCGGGCGAACTGGGCGTGGATGGCGGCGGCGGTTTCGTTTACCAGCTCCTTCATGGGCAGCTGGGGCTCCCATAGGCTGCGGCTGACCATATGGGCCAGGGCCGCCCCGGACAGGAAGGCCAGTGCCCCGCCGTGGGTCAGGGCCACGGTCTCCGCCCCCAGCCGGTCCAGCTCCTGCTGGCGCATCCGGTCCGGGTGGTAGAACAGGCCCACCCCAATGGCGGTGGTAAGGCTGCCGGGGGTGATGAAATTGTTCACCGGGCTTTCCAGGGTGCCCAAAGTTTCCCGGCTCAGGGTATCCAGCATCCGGGTATCCATGCAGTAGCGGCGGCAGATGTCCGGCCGCCGGAGCAGCCAGCAGAAGGTGCGCTCCCTCCGGCCCCAGGGCCGCTGGGAGGCCATCCATTCCCGGCTGGAAAGCCCCACATATTTTACCAATGGGGCCATTTTCCCCATCATCTGCCCCCGGGTCAGGGCAATCAGCAGGCCGTTGCAGGTGAAGGCCCCCAGCTGGGTATAGGAGGTCACATCCGCATAGCCGTTGGCCAGGTCATAGCCCAGCAATCCGTTGGGGCCGTAATTATCCCGAATGTCTCTCAGGCTCAGGGAATCCACCGGATATCCCATGGCATCCCCCACCGCCATGCCCAACAGACACCCCCGAAAGGCCGCCTGACGCAGCTTCATACTCAGTGCCTCCTCTGCCGGTTATTTTCTACCATTATAAAGGGAAGGCCGGGAGAATGCAAGGCGGAATCAAAGTTTTCCTCCCCGGTTCAGACGCTCCAGGGCCTCCCGAAGGTTTCCGTCGTCAATGCCGGAGTAGTTCACCACCAGCTGGTGGAGGTCCCCCGGGCTGTGGTCGTGATAGAAGCTGCTCAGGGCCTGAACCCGGATGCCCAGGCTTTGCAGCCAGTCCACCAGCCGGGTATCCGTCCAGTGGGTATCCACCTGGATGAGAAAATGCAGCCCGGCGTTCTGCTCCAATATGGTCAGCCGGGGGGCGGCGGCGCAGTCGGCCAGCGCCGAAATCACCTGGTTCCGGCGCTTCTGATAGAACCGGCGCATCCGGTTGATGTGCTTCTCGAAATGCCCCTCCCGGATAAACCGGGCCAGGGTATACTGCTCGAAGCTGGGCACGGTGCAGCCGTAGAAGCCCAGCTCCCGGCGGAACCGCTCCATCAGCGCCCCGGGCAGCACCATATAGCTGATGCGGATGGAGGGGGCCAGACTTTTGGAGAAGGAATTGATGTAAATCACCCGCTGGGGCTCCATGCTCTGCATGGCGGGCAGGGGATGGCTGGCGAAGCGGAACTCGGAGTCGTAGTCGTCCTCGATGATCCAGCGCTCCGTCCCCGCCCAGTCCAGCAGCTCCTGGCGGCGGCTCAGGGGGGTCACCAGGCCGGTGGGAAAATGGTGGGAGGGGGAGATGTGCAGCACCTCTGCCGCCCCCAGGCTCCGGGGGCAGACCCCTTGGCCGTCCAGCAGGGCGCTGATGCATTTCACCCCACTGGCGGCGTAGATCCGGCGAATCTTTCCATAGCCCGGCTCCTCCACGGCGTAGACCTTGTCCCGGCCCAGGAGCTGAATCAGCAGATTGTACAGAAAGTCCGTCCCCGCCCCCACCAGGATATTTTCCGGCGCAATCTGCATCCCCCGGAAGGCGGCCAGATGGCCGGCAATGGCCTGGCGCAGCTCCGGGATGCCCTGGTTGGGCAGGGGCAGCAGGAGCCTGCGGTCGTAGTCCAGGATAACCTCCCGCTGTAGGCGGCTCCAAACCGTGAAGGGGAAGTGCCCGGTGCCGTTGGCAGTCAGGTCCAGCAGGGGCGCTTCCTGCCGGGGCTGGGCCGGGCTGGGGGCCGGGGCTGACGGCTGGGGGGGACGCTCCACGTCCTCCACAAAATAGCCCACCTTCTCCTGGGAGCGGATATAGCCTTCGGAGAGCAGCTGGGCATAGGCCGCCTCCACGGTGATTTTCCCCAGCTCCAGGTGGGCGGCCAAGGCCCGCTTGGAGGGCAGCTTCTCCCCGGGCCGGAGCTTGCCGGTGAGGATATCCTGCCGGATGCAGCGGTACAGCGCCTCATACAGGGGCACCCCCGGCTTCTTTTTCAGCTCATAGGTCAGCATGGTCTTCCACCGCCGCCTGGAACAGAGTGTTCAGGCGGCTTGTCTCCCCGGCCAGATACAGCGCCCCGAACAATGCCTCCAGCCCGGTGGCTTTGGCGTACTCCGCCGGGGTGGCCCCCCGGGGGACGGCGTGGACGTGGGCGTTTTTCCCCCGGCGGTAATAGGCCAGCTCCTGCGGGGTCAGCAGGGGCAGAATTTTTTCGATATACGCCGCCTGGGCCGGGGCCTTCACCATGGCGATGGTATCGTGGTGCAGCCGCCCCACGGTTTTCTCCCCCTGGGCGCAGAGGAAGCTCCGGCACAGCAGCTCCCACACCCCGTCCCCGATGTGGGCCAGGCCCAGGTTGGAGATGGCATCGATCTGCTGCCGGGGCAGGTTCATCTGAAAATAGTTTTCCATATTTTTTCTCCCCGTTTCACAAGGAATTGTCCGCACAGCCCGGTAAACAGGCCGGTAAAAATACTGATAATCAGTAAAATAGGCAGGTAAACCAGCAGCCCCGGGGTTCCGGTGACGGCAATGGCCGCCGCCATCTGGCCAATGGAATGGGCCACGGCCCCCAGGCACCCCGCCGCCCAGATCTGGTTGGGCCGGAGCAGCCGCTTCAGCCCCAGGGTAGTGAGTATGGCGCAGAGGCCCCCGGCGGCGGAATAGAGAATGGTGCTGAAATTTCCGGCGAATACCGCCCCCAGAAAGACCCGGCAGGCCAGCACCGCCGCCCCCTCCCGGCCCCCCAGGGCGAAGACGGTGAACACCGTAACGATATTGGACAGCCCCAATTTCACCCCGGGGATGGGCACCACCGGGGGGAGCTGGGCCTCCAGCATAAAAATGCTCAGGGCAATGGCCGTCAGCAGCCCCAGCAGGGCCACCCGCCTGGCCCTCACGGCTGCTCCCGGCAAAGGGCCAGGAAGTCCTCCTCCGAGAGGATGCGGGTTCCGAATTTGGCGGCCTTCTGGTTCTTGCTGCTGCCGGAATCCTTGTCATTGGTAATCAGGTAGTCGGTTTTGGCGCTGACCCCGGACACCACCTTGCCCCCCCGGGCCTCGATTTCCGCCACCAGGGCATCCCGGTTGGGGAAGTGGAGGAGCTTGCCGGTGATGCAGAAGGCCTTGCCCTCCAGGCCCCCGGCGGCCCGGGGCTGCTCCGGGGCAATCTTCAGCTCCGGCAGCAGGGGGCGGATGCGGTCCTCGTTTTCGGCGACAAACTGGTTGATGGCGCTGCTCATCACCTGGCCGAAGCCGTCCAGCACCGTCCAGTCATAATTCTCCTTGGCCATTGTCAGGAACCGCTCCAGGGGGTTCCCCTCCCCGGCGCACTGGGCGGCCAGAATCTTTGCATTGTTTTTCCCGATGGTGGGGATGCCGATGGCGGTGAGGACGTTGCTCATGCGGCAGCTCCTGCTGACATCGATGGCGGAAAGCAGGTTGTCCACACTGTCCTGACCGAAGCGCTCCATTTCCATCAGCGCCTCCCGGTGGGCATCCAGGTGGTAGATGTCCGCAAAGTCCCGGACGAAGCCCTGCTCCATCAGCATTTTCAGCCGCTCCTGGGACAGGCCCATAATGTTCATGGCATCCCGGCTGACGAAATAGGCAATCTGATCCAGCCGGATGGCGGGGCACCCGGGGTTGACGCAGTAGAGCATTTCCCGGCCATTGTCGCAGCGCAGCTCCAGGGGCTTGCCGCAGCTGCCGCAGGCGGTGGGAAAGACATACCCCCCGGAGCGGGTGAGGTTGTCGGTGACCATGGGGATAATCTGGTTGGCCTTGATAACGGTGATGGTGTCCCCCAGGCCCAGCTCCAGCTCCTTGACAATGCTCACATTGTTCAGGGAGGCCCGGGAGACGGTGGTGCCGTCGATTTCCACCGGGTCGAAAATGGCCACCGGGTTCACCTGACCGGTGCGGTTGGTGCTCCATTCAATGTCCCGGAGCACCGTCTCGTTCCGGTCCTGGTAGAATTTGAAGGCAAGGGAATGCTTGGGGTGGTGGCCGGTGCTGCCCAGGCCCAGGCCATAGGCCACATCGTCGAAGGAGCCCACCAGGCCGTCGATGGGGTAGCCCAGGGCGGCGCAGTCCTGCTGTAGGGCTTCCATTTCCGTTTCCATGGCCTCCCGGCGGCTCTCCCCATCCGGGTAGCGATTTTCCAGGGACACATGGGGCACCACCGAAAAGCCCAGCTTGGCCAGCAGGGCAAAGGCGGCGGAATAGGTCCGGGTGTCCGCCAGGGGAACGCCGTTTTCATCGGAGGCGGCGTAGAGCTTCCAGGCGATGAACTTCACCCCCCGCCGGGCGGCCACCCGGCTGTCCAGCTGACGCACGGTGCCGCTGACCAGGTTCCGGGGATTTTTGTAGTCGGTCTGCTCCTGCCGGATGATATTCCGGAAGGTGGGGTAGTCGATGATGCACTCCCCGTCCACAATCAGCTCCCCGGGGAAGGGGATGCGCTGGGGCAGGTTGGCAAAGGTCCGGGCGGTGTGGGTGATGTCCTCCCCCACCTCGCCGTTGCCCCGGCTCTCCGCCCGGACCAGCTGTCCCTGTCGGTAGACAATGGAGGCGGTGAGACCGTCCATCTTGGCCATGAGATTCATGGGCTTCCCCTCAAAATAGTCGCAGAATTCCCGGATATCCGTGGTCTTCCCCAGGGAGAGCAGGGGGTGGTTGTGGGTGACCTTGGTGAGCTTGCTCACCGCCTGATAGCCCACCGTGGCCGTGGGGGAATCGGCGTATACAATCCCCGTCTCCGCCTCCAGCCGGGCCAGCCGGTCAAAGAGCCGGTCATACTCCTGGTCGGATACCGGGCTTTCGTTTTGATTATAGTAGGCATCCCGGTATTGGTTCAGCCGGTCTACCAAAGCTCTCATCTCATCCATAGCATATCCTCCATTGGGGGTGGTATTTCCATTATTATACCGAAAAATTCGGAAAATTCAACGAAGAATCGGATTTTCCGTATTAAAAAAGCACCTGCCGAAGCAAGTGCTTTCTGTGGAGCAGGATACGGGAATCGAACCCGCCTCTGTGGCTTGGGAAGCGACCATTCTACCAATGAACTAATCCTGCATCTGTTACCAAAGCTATTATACCAAACCCTCCCCAAAAATTCAACCCCCATTTTTTCTGACTTCGATGAATGGAACCCGCCTTTCGTAGGGGCGATGAAAATCGCCCGCCAACCCCGGATTTTAGCGAGCACCCGATTGAATGGTGAAAGGAAACGGTTTCTGAGCCTTCGTAGGGGCGATGAAAATCGCCCGCAACCTTGCGGTTTAGCGAGCACCCGATTGAATGGTGAAAGGAAACGGTTTCTGAGCCTTCGTAGGGGCGATGAAAATCGCCCGCAACCTTGCGGTTTAGCGAGCACCCGATTGAATGGGAACGCTTCCCGGCTCCCTCTCTGAGGGAGCTGTCACGCCCAACGGGCGTGACTGAGGGAGTGTCGTCCGATGGTTGCTCCATGCCGATGGTTTACGAACCGGCCCCTATTGTCTCTGAAACTTTTGAGCGTTTACGTTCATCGAAGTACACTCCCTCAGTCTCGCATTCGCTCGACAGCTCCCTCAGAGAGGGAGCCGGGGGCAACGTCAATCACCCGCCCACTGACGAAACATTAGCGGGCGGGTGATTTTTTGGGTTTTGTGTGGGGGTTATGTTTTGCCATTCAACCGGGTGCTTGCGAAACCGTGGGGTTGCGGGCGATTTTCATCGCCCCTACGAAACTCGGAATGTTTCACATTTTACCATTCATCCGACCAATCAGAAACCGCAACGTTTTTGGGGAATTACTTCACCTGGTTGGAGGGGCGGAGGGTGACGTCGTGGTAGCCGCCTTCTACGATGGAGACGGAGGAGACCAGGGTCAGCTTGGCGTCTCGCTGCAAATCGGGGATATTGGTTACGCCTACGTTGCACATGGTGCTTCTGACCTTGTACAGGGAGGCCTCCACATTGTCGTGGAGGGGGCCGGCGTAGGTGACGTAGCTGTCCACGCCCTCTTCGAAGCTCAGCTTGGTGGCGCCGCCCAGGTCGTAGCGCTGCCAGTTCCGGGCACGGTTGGAGCCTTCGCCCCAGTATTCCTTCATATATGCGCCGTTGACCATCACCTTGGGGGTGGGGCCCTCGTCGAACCGGGCGAAGTACCGGCCCAGCATCAAGAAGTCGGCGCCCATGGCCAGGGCCAGGGTCATATGGTAGTCGTGGACAATGCCGCCGTCGGAGCAGATGGGGACATACACCCCGGTTTCCCGGAAGTATTCGTCCCGGGCTGCCGCCACCTCAATCAGGGCGGTGGCCTGGCCACGGCCGATGCCCTTGGTTTCCCGGGTGATGCAGATGGAGCCGCCGCCGATGCCCACCTTCACGAAGTCCGCACCGGCCTCGGCCAGGAAGCGGAAGCCGTCCCGGTCCACCACGTTGCCTGCACCAATCTTCACCGTATTGCCGTAGGTGGCCCGGACCCAGTCGATGGTCTTCTTCTGCCAGCAGGTATAGCCCTCGGAGGAGTCGATCACGAACACGTCCGCACCGGCCTCCAGCAGGGCGGGGATCCGCTGGGCGTAGTCCCGGGTATTGATGCCTGCGCCCACCAGGTAGCGCTTCTTCTCGTCCAGCAGCTCCAGGGGGTTTTCCTTGTGGGAGGCGTAGTCCTTCCGGAACACGAAGTACATCAGGTTACCCTCCTTGTCCACAATGGGCAGGGAGTTGAGCTTATGGTCCCAGATGATGTCGTTGGCTTCCTTCAGGGTGGTTTCCGCCGGGGCGGTGATGAGCTTTGCCAGGGGGGTCATGAAGGTGGCCACCTTGTCGGTGGGCTGCATCCGGGAGACCCGGTAGTCCCGGCTGGACACGATGCCCAGCAGCTTGCCGTTGGGGGTGCCGTCGGCGGTGATGGCCACGGTGGAGAAGCCGTTGGCGGCCTTCAGGGCCAGCACGTCCGCCAGGGTATTCTCCGGGGTCAGGTTGGAGGCGGAGGTGACGAAGCCGGCCTTGTGGTTCTTCACCTTGGCCACCATGGCGGCCTGATTCTCAATGGTCTGAGAGCCGAAAATGAAGCTGATGCCGCCCTCCTTGGCCAGGGCGATGGCCAGGGTGTCGTTGGACACGGACTGCATCACAGCGGAGGTCAGCGGCACATTCAGTGCAATGGCCGGCTCCTCCTGCCCCTTCCGGTATTTCACCAGGGGCGTTCTCAGGCTCACGTTGTCCGGAATGCACTCCTCGGACGTATAGCCCGGGATCAACAGATACTCGCTGAAGGTGTGACTGGGCTCCTGGTAATAATAAGCCATGAAAAAAATCCTCCTTTTTTATTTACGCTTTTCGTTGGTTCCTATACGGTGGGTGCCCTGGCCCACCCGGTATCGTTCCCGGGTGGAAACCGGTAAGTTTTTGGGCGGTTAAAATTTTTGAGTTTCGTAGGGGCGATGAAAATCGCCCGCCCGCTCCCGGTTTCTGAGCGGCACGATGAATGGTACCCGCCCCTCCCGGCTCCCTCTCTGAGGGAGCTGTCGAGCGAATGCGAGACTGAGGGAGTGTACCCCGATGAACGTAATCGCTCAAAAAATACAGAGCCAAAATGGGCTGGTGTGTAAATCGTCGGCCCCGAGCAACCATCGGACGACACTCCCTCAGTCAGCCCTTGCGGGCTGCCAGCTCCCTCAGAGAGGGAGCCGGGGGTGCGCTCCCTCGTTCCCGGCTCCCTCTCTGAGGGAGCTGTCGAGCGAATGCGAGACTGAGGGAGTGTACCCCGATGAACGTAATCGCTCAAAAGTTTCAGAGCCAAAATGGGCTGATGTGTAAATCGTCGGCATGGAGCAACCATCGGACGACACTCCCTCAGTCACGCCCATTCGGGCGTGCCAGCTCCCTCAGAGAGGGAGCCGGGAAGGGCTTGCACCATTCAACCGGGTACTCGCTAATATCCGGGGTTACGGGCGATTTTCATCGCCCCTACGAAACTCTGAATGTTTAACCGCTCCCATTCATCGAAGGACACTCCCTCAGTCAGCTTCGCTGACAGCTCCCTCAGAGAGGGAGCCGGGAAACGGCTTTCTCAAACGGTCTGGCCGTCGCCGCCGTCCAGGATGTGGGGGACGGGGGTGCCTTTTTCGCTGAGCTTTTTGAAGTTGCCCATTACGCCCCCCACCTGGCTCATCATGGCGAAGGTATGGGGATACTTTTCAATAACGTGGGTCAGGGCGGCGGTCTGGGTGGTATTCACCACGCACATCACAATCCAGGTCTCCTTCCCGGAGTAGGCCCCCACGGCCTGATACCGGGTGGCGCTGTGGTGGAGCAGGTGGATGATGTCGGCGCATATTTCGTCGGGGTAGTCGGTGACGATTTCAAACCGGATGGCGCTGCGGCCGCTTTTCTGGAACCGCTCCCCCACGGTGGTGGAGGTGAATCCGTACAGAATGCACAAAATCACCGGCTCCATCTTATAATCATACACGAAAAAGCTGGCGATTGCAACCATGGCGTTGATGGCAAAGGTGAGGGAAAATACGCTCTTTTCCGGGTGCCATTTGTGAATAACGGCAGAAACGAAGTCGGTGCCCCCGGTATAGGCGCTGGCCTTAATCAGGATGCCGTAGCAGAAGCCCATGATGATGCCCGCCACCAGCGGCCCCAGGATGCGGCTGGTGCCGTTCTCGGTGGCGTAGGCGATGGGGCTCAAATCGATTTCGTCCAGCACCAGCAGGGCCAGGGAGAAGGTAATCACATACACCATGCTCCGCACCGCCACTGGCTTGCTCACCTGGACATAGCACCAGATTGCCAGGGGAATATTGATAAGCAGGCTCAGATAGCCCACACTGATGCCGGTAAGATACTGAACAATGGTGCATATTCCGTTCACCCCCGAGGGCGCAAACTGATTGGGGAACACGAACAGCTCATAGTTCAGCGCCGACAAAAACGCTATCCCGCAAATCACAAAATACGTCCACACAATCTTCAGCTTCTCATTTCTCGTCAATTCTCACTCTCTCCTTTTTCAGTTACGCTTTGGGCTGGTTCCCATACGGTAGGTGCCCTGGCCCACCCGGTATCGTTCCCCCGGTGGAAACCAGGGGATTTTTTGGGCGGTAAAACATTCTGAGTTTCGTAGGGGCGATGAAAATCGCCCGCAACGTTGCGGTTTTTGAGCGGCACGTTGAATGGTACGCACCCCATCCCGGCTCCCTCTCTGAGGGAGCTGGCAGCCCGAAGGGCTGACTGAGGGAGTGTCGTCCGATGGTTGCTTCATGCCAATGATTTCCACACCGGCCATTATAAACTCTGAAACTTTTGAGCTTTTACGTTCACCGAAGTACACTCCCTCAGTCTCGCGTTCGCTCGACAGCTCCCTCAGAGAGGGAGCCGGGAACGCCCCCATCCAGGCTCCCTCTCTGAGGGAGCTGGCACGCCCGCAGGGCGTGCCTGAGGGAGTGTCGTCCGATGGTTGATTCATGCCAATGATTACCCACCGGCCCCTTTTGGCTCTGAAATTTTTGAGCGTTTACGTTCATCGAAGTACACTCCCTCAGTCTCGCATTCGCTCGACAGCTCCCTCAGGGAGGGAGCCGGGAATGGGGCGGGTTCCATTCATCGGGGTACTCGCTAAACTCCGGGGTTACGGGCGATTTTCATCGCCCCTACGGAGGGGCTGTGCCATTCAACCAGCTGGCCGGAATTGGTGATGAAATACTATACCATTTTCCCCGGGAGGGGTCAAGGGGGAATGGGGAAAAGGGCTTGTAATTTCTTATAAAATGTGATACAATTTAGGTTGAAATGGTATGCTCAAAAAGGCAGAAAAAAGACCGAAAGGAGCGAAAGAATTGTATTCATCCGCCTATGTCTGGGCCAAGGTGCTCAGCAATATGGAGGAGCGGCTGGGAAGTGTGCCCATCTCCACCTGCTTCGACGATGCCGAGGTGGTGGAGCTGAACGAAAACAACCTGATCATCTATTCCCCCTCGGACTTCCGGCGGGATATTATCCGCCGCCGCTACACCGGCTATGTAGAAGATGCCCTGAAGGAGCTGTTCGATTCCGATGCCAAGCTCCTGGTCTTCGGCGACAAGGAGCGGGACTCCTTCCGCAACAAGGGCAAGGGGGCCTCCTCCATGGACTTCAACCCCCAGTTCACCTTCGACAATTTCGTGGTGGGCCCCTCCAACCGCTTCGCCCACAGCGCCTCCATCGCCGTATCCAAGAACCCGGGGCAGGTGTATAACCCCCTGTTCATCTACGGCCCCTCCGGCGTGGGCAAGACCCACCTGCTCTACGCCATTGCCAACGGCATCCGCCGCCAGAACCCGGAGGCCAACATCGTCTATATCAAGGGCGACGAATTCACCAACGAGCTGATTTCCGCCATTGCCAGCGGCAAGAATGTGGAATTCCGCAGCAAATACCGGGAAAGCGACCTGTTCCTCATCGACGATATCCAGTTCATTGCCGGTAAGGAGTCCACCCAGGAGGAATTCTTCCATACCTTCAATAAGCTGTATGAGGAGCACAAGCAGATTGTCATGACCTCCGACCGGAAGCCCAGCGATATGCTCACCCTGGAGGACCGGCTGCGCACCCGGTTCGAGTGGGGCCTGCTGGCCGACGTCCAGCCCCCGGACTACGAAACCCGGATGGCCATCCTGAAAAACAAGGCCCGGAGCCTGGGCATTGAGCTGCCCGACGACGTGTGCAACTACATCGCCGTCAACGTCACCAACAACGTCCGGCAGATAGAGGGCATTGTGAAAAAGCTCCTGGCCTACCGGGACCTGGACAATATGACCCTGGACCTGCCCAACGTCTCCCGGGTGATAGAGGACTCCTTCAAAACCGAGGGCAGCGCCCTGCCCACCCCGGCCCTGGTCATCAGCCAGGTGTGCAAGTTCTACTCTGTGGAGGAATCCGTCCTCCGGGGCACCCTGAAAAAGAAGAACATCGCCGAGGCCCGGCAGATGGCCATGTACCTCATCCGGAACCTGACCAACCTGAGCCTCCCGGACATCGGCAAGGAATTCGGCAAGGACCACACCACCGTCCTGTACGCCATCCGCCGCATCGAAGCCGCCCTGAAAGCCAAAGACGAAGCCATCACCAACAACGTCCGGGATATTACCGCCAATATCAACTCGTCGCTGTAATTGGATGGAGTGCCGTTCCCGGGCGGCACGATGAATGGCACCCGCCCTTTCGTAGGGGCGATGAAAATCGCCCGCCAACCCCGGATTTCAGCGAGCACCCCGATGAATGGGGAAAGCCCTCCCGGCTCCCTCTCTGAGGGAGCTGGCACGCCCGCAAGGGCGTGACTGAGGGAGTGTCGTCCGATGGTTCCTCCATGCCAACGATTTCCACACCGGCCCATTTTGGCTCTGAAATTTTTGAGCGGTTACGTTCACCGAAGTACACTCCCTCAGTCTCGCATTCGCTCGACAGCTCCCTCAGAGAGGGAGCCGGGAGACGGCCCCATCCCGGCTCCCTCTCTGAGGGAGCTGGCACGCCCGCAAGGGCGTGACTGAGGGAGTGTCGTCCGATGGTTCCTCCATGCCAACGATTTCCACACCAGCCCATTTTGGCTCTGAAATTTTTGAGCGGTTACGTTCATCGAAGTACACTCCCTCAGTCTCGCATTCGCTCGACAGCTCCCTCAGAGAGGGAGCCGGGAACGCCATCGTCCGGCCGGATGCCATTCAACGTGCCACCCGGAAACCGCAACGTTGCGGGCGATTTTCATCGCCCCTACGAAACTCAGAAATTTTCACCGCCCAAAAACTTCCGGTTTCCACCGGGGGAACGATACCGGGTGGGCCAGGGCACCTACCGTATGGGAACCGGCCCAAAGCGTAACCGAAAAAATCCACAGGGGGTGTGGATTGTGGAGAAAAATTTTGTGGAGAACCGGGGAATTCACAGCGGGCAAAAAACGGCTGTGAATAACCTGTGTTTCTTCACAAACCCCATGTGGATAAAAAGTCCGCGCCCTCTGCGGGCCTTCGCCACTTTTCCACATAAGTTTCCACTACTACCCCTGTTACTACCTCAACCTATTTATAGATAGAGATATCTATTATTATCAGACAAGGAAGGAAAACCTCATGCGATTTACCTGTGAAAAAAGTCAGCTGCTGCAGGGCCTGAATATTGCGGGCCGGACGGTGGCCCAGAAGAGCGCCCTATCCGCCCTGGAGGGGGTGCTGTGCAAGGCCGGTAGCGGCCTGACCCTCACCGGCTATAACATGGAAACGGCCATCACCTATCAGATTGCCGCCGACGTGGTGGAGGACGGCGAGTGCGTCTTCCCCAAGCTGTTCAGCGATATCATCCGCCGTCTCCCCGAGGGGCCGGTAACCGTGGTGGTGGACGAGCAGTACCATGTGTCCATCCGCTCCGGCTACTCCTCCTTCACCATCAGCGCCGAGTCCGCCGACGAATACCCGGACCTGCCCGACGTCAGCACCGGCCACCCCATCCGCATCCCCCAGAACCAGCTGAAGAATTTAATCAACGGCACCATTTTCGCCGTGGCCGATAACCAGGCCCGGCCCATCCACAACGGCGTGAAATTCGAGGTCAGCTACACCGCCATTACCGCCGTGGCCGTGGACGGCTTCCGGCTGGCCCGGCGCACCTTCCACCCGGAGGAATCCACCGAGCGGGAGCTGAGCTTCGTGGTTCCCGCCACCGGCCTGAAGGAGCTGGAAAAAATCCTCACCGACTCCGATGAGGTGGCCAAATTCACCCTGGGCAAGAAGCACATCCTCTACCAGGTGGGGGACGCTATTCTGGTCTGCCGCCTGCTGGAGGGGGACTTCCTGGACTGGCGCCGGGTAGTGCCCACGGATTGCCCCATAAAGCTCATTGCCAGTGTCCACGACCTGGCCTCCAGCGTAGAGCGGGTGGGCCTGATCGTTTCGGAAAAATACAAGAGCCCCATCCGCTGCGTCTTCGGCAACCAGGAGCTGCAAATGCGCACCTCCACCACCATCGGCTCCGCCGAGGACAGATGCAGCTACGCCGGTGACGGCCAGGAGCTGGAGATAGGCTTCAACGTCCGCTACATGGCCGATGCCCTCCGGGCCATCCCCACCGAGGAGGTCACCATGGAGCTGACCAATGGCCTCAGCCCCATCGTCCTCACCCCCGTAGACGACAAAAACGACTTCGCATACATGATCCTCCCGGTGAGAATCAAGAATTAAGATGGGAGGGGCCGCCGGTTTCTGAGCGCCCTTCCCGGCTCCCTCTCTGAGGGAGCTGTCGAGCGAAGCGAGACTGAGGGAGTGTACTACGATGAACGTAAACGCTCAAAAATTACAAAGCCAATAATGGCTTGCGGATAACCGTTGGCATGGAGCAACCATCGGACGACACTCCCTCAGTCACGCCCTTGCGGGCGTGCCAGCTCCCTCAGAGAGGGAGCCTGGAGGGGAGCGCCGTTCCCGGCTCCCTCTCTGAGGGAGCTGTCGAGCGAACGCGAGACTGAGGGAGTGTACTTCGGTGAACGTAACCGCTCAAAAGTTTCAGAGCCAAAAAGCTGACGGATAAAACCATTGGCCCCAAGCAACCATCGGACGACACTCCCTCAGTCAGCCCTTGCGGGCTGCCAGCTCCCTCAGAGAGGGAGCCGGGAAACGTTCCCATTCATCGGGGTGCTCGCTAAAATCCGGGGGTACGGGCGATTTTCATCGCCCCTACGAAAACTCAGAATGTTTTCCATTCACTACCAAAAAATTGGAGATATCTATGAAAGTAACGGTAACAAAGAAGACCCAGGGGGTGCCTGTGGTGATTTCTACGGAATTTATCAAGCTGGATGCCGCCATGAAGTTTGCGGGGGCGGTGGAGACCGGGGGGGAGGCCAAGGAGGCTGTGGCCAACGGTCTGGTAACGGTCAACGGAGAGGTCTGCACCATGCGGGGCAAGAAGCTCCGCCCCGGGGACAGCTTCCGCTGCAACGGCACCACCTTTGAAATTCATGGGGCTGAATGAGCTGTACCTGCGCTCCTTCCGGAACTACCAGGAGGAGCGGCTGGAATTCGACCCCGGGGTGAACCTGATCGTGGGCCAGAACGCCCAGGGGAAAACCAACCTGCTGGAGGCCATCTCCTTCCTGGGCAGCGGCAGGAGCTTCCGGGCCCTGAAAAATGCGGAGATGATTGGCTTTTCCGCCCCCTTCTGCGAGCTGGCCGGGAACATCACCGCCCAGGAGCGGCAGCAGAGCATCCGCTGGCTCCTGTTCCCCGGCCGTCAGCCCCGACAGCTGCAAATCAACGGCGTCCGGAAGAAAACCGCCGCCGACCTGGCGGGGCTGCTGCCCACGGTGCTGTTCTGCCCGGAGGATCTGCTGATTCTCAAAACCGGCGCCTCCGCCCGGCGGCGCTTCGGGGACAATGCCCTGTGCCAGCTCCGGCCCAATTACGACGGAGCCCTTACCGAATACAACCGGATTCTGGAGCAGAAGGGCCGCCTGCTGAAGGACGGCCGGGACAATCCCTCGGTGCTGGAAATCCTTCCGGAATACAACGCCCGGCTGTGCCGGGTGGGGGCGGTGCTGATTTCCTACCGGGCACGGTTTTACGATGCCCTGGGCCGGGCGGCAGGGGAGTACCACCGGCAGTTTTCCGGGGGGAAAGAGGAATTCCGGCTGGACTACCGGACGGTTTCCACCGTCACCGACCCCTTTGCCCCGGTGGCCGCATTGGAAGGGCAGCTACAGGAGCATTTGCAGCGCCACTACCGGGGGGAGCTGGACAGTGCCCAGTGCCTCACCGGGCCCCACAAGGACGATTTCGAAATCAGCCTTTCCGGCATCAATCTCAAGCTCTACGGCTCCCAGGGCCAGACCCGCACCGCCGCCATCAGTCTGAAGCTGGCCCAGCGGGAGCTGATGCGCCGGGAATGGGGCCAGGAGCCGGTGCTGCTGCTGGACGATGTCCTCAGCGAGCTGGACGCAGGAAGACAGGACTTTGTCCTGAACCAGATTGTCCACGGCCAGGTCTTCATCACCTGCTGCGACCCCGGCCGCTTCACCAAGCTGGGCAAAACCATGGAAATCAAGGACGGTTTCCGGGCGGTACGGTGAATGGCACGCCTTCGTAGGGGCGATGAAAATCGCCCGCACGCTCCCGGTTTCCGGGCGGCACGATGAATGGCAAACGGTAAAATTACCAGAGCCTTCGTAGGGGCGGCTATCAGCCGCCCGAAAACTTCCGAGACTGAGCTGCCGGTTGAATGGAACAAACTTACACTTTTACCATTCAACAAAGCATGCTAAAACCTTCAGGCTGCGGGCGGCTGGTAGCCGCCCCTACGAAGGGCTGTGCCATTCAACCCACCGGTCGGAAAATCCGGGGTTACGGGCGATTTTCATCGCCCCTACGAAGGACTGTGCCATTCATCGCCCCTTGTACGGAGGGCGGGTTCCATAATTATTTTATCAAAAACACACCCCCTCAGTCGGATTGGCTGACAGGCCCTTATTTGGGGGGCCGGGATTATCATATGGAGGGTATCTATGTCAGAAGAAACGAAAATCACACAGGAATACGGCGCTGAGCAGATTCAGGTGCTGGAGGGTCTGGAGGCGGTGCGCAAGCGCCCCGGTATGTATATCGGCTCCACCTCCTCCTCGGGTCTGCACCATCTTGTCTATGAGATTGTGGACAACGCCATCGACGAGGCCCTGGCGGGCTACTGCAAGCACATCACCGTCACCATCAACCCGGGCAACTCCATCACCGTCACCGACGACGGCCGGGGCATCCCCGTGGACATCCAGCCCCAGACCGGTCGGCCCGCTCTGGAGGTGGTGTATACCGTGCTCCATGCCGGCGGCAAATTCGGCGGCGGAGGCTACAAGGTCTCCGGCGGCCTCCACGGCGTGGGCGCCAGCGTGGTCAACGCCCTGAGCCAGTGGCTCCGGGTCCGGGTCCACAAAAACGGAAATATCTATGAAATGAAATTCGCCCGGGGGGCCATCACCCAGGAAATGACCATCGTGGGCAAAACCGACCACACCGGCACCGAGGTCACCTTCCAGCCGGACCCCGAGATGTTCGATACCCTGGAATACGACTACGAAATTCTCCACGAGCGGATGCGGGAGGAGGCCTTCCTGAATGCGGGGCTTCGCATCTCCATTGCCGACACCCGCACCGAAGAGGGAAGCAGCGACACCATGTGCTTCGAGGGGGGTATCCGGGAGTTCGTCACCTGGGCCAACCGGAACAAGACCCCCATCCACGAGGATGTGATCTACATCTCCGGGAACAAGGGGGATGCCTCCGCCGAGATTGCCTTCCAGTACAACGACGGCTATAACGAATTCATGATGTCCTTTGCCAACGATGTCCGCACCCCCGAGGGCGGTATGCACGAAACCGGCTTCAAAACCGCCCTGACCCGGGTGCTGAATGCCTACGGCGAGAAAAACGGCATCATCAAGGGCGGGGACAAGGTCTCCGGCGAGGACTGCCGGGAGGGCATCACCGCCATTATCTCCGTCAAGCTCACCGATGCCCAGTTCGAGGGCCAGACAAAAGCCAAGCTGGGCAACGCCTATATCCGGGCCCTGGTGGACCAGATCGTCTCCGACCAGCTGGCCACCTACCTGGAGGAGCACCCCCAGACGGCAAAAACCATCCTGGAAAAGGCCATGATGGCCAACCGGGCCCGGGAGGCCGCCCGGAAGGCCCGGGACACCATCCGCCGGAAGACCGGGCTGGAATCCGGCCAGATGCCGGACAAGCTCCAGGACTGCAACGAGCGCAACCCGGAGCTGTGCGAAATCTACATCGTGGAGGGCGACTCCGCAGCCGGCTCCGCCATCCAGGGCCGGGACTCCCGGTTCCAGGCAATCCTGGCCATGTGGGGCAAGATGCTCAACGTGGAAAAGGCCCGGGCGGACAAGATTTACGGCAACGACAAGCTGTATCCCCTGATTGTGGCCCTGGGTGCCGGTATCGGCGAGGAGTTCGATCTGAACAAGCTCCGCTACCACAAGATTGTCATCATGGCGGATGCCGACGTGGACGGCGCCCATATCCGCACCCTGCTTCTGACCTTCTTCTTCCGGTATATGCGGCCCCTGATTGAAAACGGCTATGTCTACTCCGCCGTGCCCCCGCTGTATAAGCTCACCCGGGGCAAGACCACCCGGGTAGCCTACTCCGACGAGCAGCGGGACCAGGTATCCGCCCAGCTCCGGGCAGACAACCCCAACGCCAAGGTGGACATCGCCCGGTACAAGGGCCTGGGCGAAATGGACCCCCACGAGCTGTGGGAAACCACCATGGACCCGGAGCAGCGCAGCCTGCGCCGCATCACCCTGGACGACGCCATGCGGGCCGACGAAATCTTCACCGTCCTCATGGGCGAACAGGTGGAGCCCAGAAAAGAATGGATAGAAAAAAACGCCCGGTACGCAGTGAATATCGATATTTAAGGCTCCATGTAGGGGCGGATAGCATCCGCCCGCAACCCTGGATTTTAGAAAGTACTCGGTTGAATGGAACCCGCCCTTTCGTAGGGGCGATGAAAATCGCCCGAAACCCCGGATTTTCGCAAGTACCCGGTTGGATGGTGAAAGCCATCCCGGCTCCCTCTCTGAGGGAGCTGTCGAGCGAACGCGAGACTGAGGGAGTGTACTTCGATGAACGTAAACGCTCAAAAATTACAGAGTCAATAATGGCTTGCGGATAACCGGTGGCCCGGAGCAACCATCGAACGACACTCCCTCAGTCACGCCCTTTGGGCGTGCCAGCTCCCTCAGAGAGGGAGCCTGGATGGGGCGTTCCCGGCTCCCTCTCTGAGGGAGCTGTCGAGCGAATGCGAGACTGAGGGAGTGTACTACGATGAACGTAACCGCTCAAAAATTACAGAGTCAATAATGGCTTGCGGATAACCGGTGGCATGAAGCAACCATCGGACGACACTCCCTCAGTCAGCCCTTGCGGGCTGCCGGCTCCCTCAGAGAGGGAGCCGGGGGAACGCCCCTACCACTCTTTTTCCAAACCGTAACTGAACAAATGGAGGTGCTGTATGGCACATAATCGTTCTTACAAACCAGAGGACATCGCCTTTCCCAACCAGGTAATTACCCAGAGCAACCTGGTGGACGAGATGGAGAAGTCCTATATCGAGTACGCCATGAGCGTCATTGTGGGCCGGGCCCTGCCGGATGTGCGGGACGGCCTGAAGCCGGTGCACCGGCGGATCCTTTACACCATGTTCGAAAGCGGGCTGACCTCGGACAAGCCCTTCAAGAAGTCCGCCACCTGCGTGGGCGACGTGCTGGGCAAATACCACCCCCACGGCGACGCCTCCGTATACGATGCCATGGTGCGTCTGGCCCAGGACTTCTCCATGCGCTATATGCTGGTGGACGGCCACGGAAACTTCGGCTCCGTGGACGGCGACCCCCCTGCCGCCTACCGTTACACCGAGGCAAGGCTTTCCAAGCTCAGCAACGAAATGCTCCGGGACATCGAGAAGGACACCGTAAACTGGGACCCCAACTTCGACGAAACCCGGAAAGAGCCCCGGGTGCTGCCCTCCCGGTTCCCCAATCTGCTGGTCAACGGCTCCTCCGGCATCGCCGTGGGCATGGCCACCAATATCCCGCCCCACAACCTGACAGAGGTGATCGATGCCTGCGTGTGCGTGCTGGATGACCCGGAATGCACCCTGGCAGACCTGATGGAGCATATCACCGGCCCGGATTTCCCCACCGGGGGCATTATCATGGGCCGCAGCGGCATCCGGGCCGCCTACGCCACCGGCCGGGGCAAGGTGGTGGTCCGGGCCAAAACCGAGTTCGAGGAATTCGGCAAGGACCGGCAGCGCATCATCGTCACCGAGCTTCCCTACCAGGTGAACAAGCGCCAGCTGATTAAAACCATCGCCGAGCAGGTGAAGGACAAGCGGCTCGATGGCATCAGCGACCTCCGGGACGAAACCGACCGCAACGGTATGCGCATTGTCATTGAGCTGAAAAAGGATGCCAACGGCCAGGTGGTGCTGAATAATCTGTTCAAGCAGACCGCCCTGCAATCCAATTTCAGCATTATCATGCTGGCATTGGTGGACGACCAGAAGCAGCCCAAGATTTTGTCCCTGCGGCAGATCCTGGATGAATACCTGGCCCACCAGATGAACGTCCTGACCCGCAGAACCCAGTATGATTTGCGCAAGGCCCAGGAGCGGGCCCATCTGCTGGAGGGTCTGCTGATTGCCCAGGACAATATCGACGAGGTCATCCGCATCATCCGCACCAGCTACGACAATGCCAAGCAGCGCCTAATGGAGCGGTTTAGCCTGGACGACGTGCAGGCCCAGGCCATCTGCGATATGCGGCTGATTGCCCTACAGGGCCTGAACCGGGAAAAGCTGGAGGCGGAATACAAGGAGCTGGAGCAAAGAATCGCCTATTACCAGGAGCTGCTGGCCGACCCGGTGAAGATGCAGGGGGTGCTGCGCACCGAGCTGCTGGAAATCCGGGACAAATTCGGCGACAAGCGGAAAACCGACATCCAGGAAATTGAGGACGAAATTGACATCGAGGATCTGATTGAGGAGGAGGTCTGCGCCTTCACCCTGAGCAACCAGGGCTATATCAAGCGGATGCCGGTGGATACCTACCGCACCCAGAGCCGGGGTGGCCGGGGCGTGAATGCCCAGAACCTGAAGGAAGAGGATTATGTAAAGTCCCTGAACATCGCCTCTACCCATGAGCATATCCTGTTCTTCACCGATATCGGCAAGGTCCACCACCGCAAGGGCTACCAGATCCCCGAGGCAGGCCGCACCGCCCGGGGCACCGCCATGGTCAATGTGCTGCCCCTGGAGCCGGAGGAGCGGGTGACAGCCATGGTCACCACCCGGGAATTCGACGACAAGGAGTTCCTGGTGATGATTACCCGGAAGGGCGTGGTGAAGCGTCTGCCCTTCCTGGCCCTGAAAACCAACCGGAAAGCCGGCATCCGGGCCATCACATTGGAGGAGGACGACCATCTGATCAACGTCATCCGCACCACCGGTGAGGATAAGATCATCCTGGCCACCGCCCAGGGCATGGCCATCTGCTTTAACGAGAACGATGTCCGCTGCATGGGCCGGGATGCCGCCGGTGTCCGGGGCATCAGTCTGAACCAGGGGGACTTCGTGGTGGGTGCCCAGAAGTGGGAAGAGGGCAAGACCCTGCTCACCGTCACCGAAAACGGCTTCGGCAAGCGGACGGAGCTGCCCGAATACCTGCGCACCGGCCCCGACGGCGAGAAGCTGCCCCAGAGCCGGGGGGGCAAGGGCCTGAAAAACTACAATATTACCCCCAAAACCGGCAGCGTAGCCGGGTGCGTGGTGGTAGGGGAGACGGACGACGTCATGCTGATTGAAAACGGCGGCGTGATTATCCGGGTTCCCGCGGGCTCCATCAACGTCTATAAGCGGGACGTGATGGGCGTTATCGTCATGCGCATTGAGGACGGCAATAAGCTGGTGAGCCTGGAATGCGTCCCCAATGAGGATACGGAAAATGTGGAGGAATTCCCCGGCAGCAGCCGGCAGCCCCTGCCCCAGAACCTGACGGAGGAGGACGGGGAATGAAAACCGTCACCCTGTATACCGACGGTGCCTGCTCCGGCAACCCCGGCCCCGGGGGCTGGGGCTGCATCCTGGAATACAACGGCCAGGAGAAGGAGCTCAGCGGCGGGGAGAAAAACACCACCAATAACCGCATGGAGCTCACCGCCGTGATTATGGGCCTGTCCGCACTGAAGGAGCCCTGCATCGTGGAGCTGTACTCCGACAGCAAATACGTGATCGATGCCCTGGAAAAGGGCTGGGCCTGGGGCTGGAAGAAGCGGGGCTGGATAAAAAGCGACAAAAAGCCCGCCCTGAATTCCGACCTCTGGGAGCAGCTCCTCACCCTCACCACCCGGCACCAGCTCCACTACCACTGGGTCAAGGGCCACGCCGATAACCCCAAAAACAACCGCTGCGACGAGCTTGCCGTCAGCCAATACAAAACCCCCTGAGCCCCCCCGATTTTCTGAGTGGAACGATGAACGGCACGCACCCCTTCCGGCTCCCTCTCTGAGGGAGCTGGCAGCCCGAAGGGCTGACTGAGGGAGTGTCGTCCGATGGTTCCTCCATGCCAATGGTTTACGAACCAGCCCATTTTGGCTCTGAAACTTTTGAGCGTTTACGTTCACCGAAGTACACTCCCTCAGTCTCGCATTCGCTCGACAGCTCCCTCAGAGAGGGAGCCGGGAGACGCCCCATCCAGGCTCCCTCTCTGAGGGAGCTGGCACGCCCGCAGGGCGTGACTGAGGGAGTGTCGTCCGATGGTTGCTCCATGCCAACGATTTACACACCAGCACATATAAACTCTGAAATTTTTGGCGTTTACGTTCACCGAAGTACACTCCCTCAGTCTCGCATTTGCTCGACAGCTCCCTCAGAGAGGGAGCCGGGAACGCCCCATCCAGGCTCCCTCCCTGAGGGAGCTGGCACGCCCAACGGGCGTGACTGAGGGAGTGTCGTCCGATGGTTCCTCCGGGCCGATGGTTTACGAACCAGCCCATTTTGGCTCTGAAATTTATGAGCGTTTACGTTCATCGAAGTACACTCCCTCAGTCTCGCATTCGCTCGACAGCTCCCTCAGAGAGGGAGCCGGGAATGGGCTGGTACCATTCAACCGGGTACTCGCTAAAATCCGGGGTTACGGGCGATTTTCATCGCCCCTACGAAAAAATGTATTTTCTTTCACCATTTACGTAACCGAAAAAGGAGAAAAATATATGAAAAAATTCACATCCGTTTTCCTTATCCTTGCGCTTCTGCTGTGCCTGCCGATTGCGGCTGGGGCGGAGGGGAATGGCTATTGGAACGAAGAGGTGCAGCTGGGCTGCACCCTGGGGGATAACTGGTATTTCTTCACCGATGAGGAGTTGGCCGCCCAGAACGGCCTTACCGCCGAACAGATGGGGGAGGACTATACCAAGCTGGTGGAGGAAAGCGGCTCCCTTATGGTGATGATGGCGGTGGATACGCAGACCGGGGCCTCTGTGAACCTCACATTACAGCCCCTGTCTGCATTGGAATCCAAGGTAGTCGGGGAGGCATACTATGCCAAATTGTCCGCCCCCTCCCTGAAAGAGACCCTGCTGCAAATGGGCTTTGAGGATGTGGAGGCCACGGTGGGGGAGCTGGAATTCATGGGCAGCACCCACCCCTGCATCCGCATTGCCGCCGTCATTCAGGAAATGGACTTCTTTGAAACCCTGGCGATTTACAAGGCGGGGGATACGGTCTGCATCGTCACCGCTGCCAGCTATGGGGAAGACACCACCCAGGCCGCACTGGCAAACTTTTATGGGGAGAAGCCCTGATGTACCTGTCCATTGGCAACGATATGGCCGTCCGGGAGCATAGCATCATCGGAATTTTCGACCTGGACAATACCACCACCTCCAAGCGCACCCGGGAATTCCTGGAAAACGCCGAAAAAGAAGGCCAGGTCATCCCCTGCGACGATTTGCCCAAGGCCTTCCTCCTGACAGACGAATACCGCCTCCCCAAAATCTACCTCACCCCCCTCACCCCCCAAACCCTCACCACCCGATTGGAGAATGGGAAATAAAGCGCCGTTCCCCGGCTCCCTCTCTGAGGGAGCTGGCACGCCCGCAGGGCGTGACTGGGGGAGTGTCGTTCGATGAATGGTAAAAACCAAAATTCTCTGAGTTGCGTAGGGGCGATGAAAATCGCCCGCAACGTCCCGGTTTCCGGGCGGTACGTTGAATGGCACCCGCCCCTCCCGGCTCCCTCTCTGAGGGAGCTGGCACGCCCGCAGGGCGTGACTGAGGGAGTGTCGTCCGATGGTTGCTTGGGGCCGATGGTTTATTCACAGCTTTTTTATTGGCTCTGAAACTTTTGAGCGTTTACGTTCATCGAAGTACACTCCCTCAGTCTCGCATTCGCTCGACAGCTCCCTCAGAGAGGGAGCCGGGAATGGGCTGCACCATTCAACCGGGTACTTGCGAAACCGTGGGGTTACGGGCGATTTTCATCGCCCCTACGAAACTCAGAATGTTTGACCGCCCAAAAATCCCCCGGTTTCCACCGCAGAAGCGATACCGGGTGGGCCAGGGCACCCACCGTATAGGAACCAGCCCGGTGCGTAATTGAAAAAACCGGGTGGGGCAGGGCACCCACGTATGGGAACCAGCCTAATGCGTAACCAAAAGAGGAAAATATGGCATTTGATGCATTTTACTTGAAATTTACCCTGGAAGAAATCCGGCAGAAATGTCTCGGGGGGCGGGTGGAGAAGATTTTCCAGCCCAGCCGGGACAGCCTTGTTATGCTCATCAAGGGCAGCGCCGGGCGGGAGAAGCTGCTGCTGGTGGCCAACCCCACCGCCCCCCGGCTGCACCTGACCACCGCCTCCCCGGAAAACCCGGCGGAGCCGCCTATGTTCTGTATGCTGCTGCGCAAGCACCTCTCCGGGGCCCGGCTGGCGGATATCTCCCAGCCCCCCATGGAGCGATTGGCGGTGTTCACCTTCGACAGCACCGACGAAATGGGCTTCCCGGTGCAAAAGCGCCTGGTGGCCGAGCTGATGGGCCGCACCTGCAACCTGTACCTGCTGAACCCCCAGGGCCGCATCCTGGACTGCCTCCGGCGGATCCCCCTGGACGAAAATACAAAGCGGGCCGCCCTCCCAGGCCTGAATTACCAGAACCCGGAGCCGGTGACCAAGCAAAACCCGGAGGGTATGACAAAGGAAGAGTATGGTAATCTTTTGACCGCCCCCGGCCCGGACCTGCTCTGCGACCGGCTGATGGAGCACCTGGGTGGCCTGTCCCCCCTGGTGTGCCGGGAGGCGGCGCTGCACTGCGCCGGGGATACCGATGCCCGGCTCACCGGCGGGGATACCGACGCTCTGGCAGAGAAACTGGCGGCATATTTCCGGGATATCCTGGAAAATCCCGCCCCCTGGTGCTATGCCCTGGCCGACGGAACCCCCAAGCAGTTCGCCTTCTGCCCCATCCGGCAGTACGGCAGCGCCACCCGGGCAGAGAGCTTCAGCGCCCTGCTGGACAGCTTCTATACCCTCCGGGACCGGCGGGATGCCATCCGGCAGAAGAGCCAGGGGATACGGAAAACCGTATCCAACCTCTGCCAGCGGCTCCGGCGGAAAATGGCCCTACAGGAAAAGGAGCTGACCGCCACCTATGACCGGGAGCGGCTGCGCCAGCTGGGGGACATCCTCACCGCCAATATCGGCAGACTCCGGAAGGGCCAGACCATGGCCCGGTGCCAGGATTTTTACGACGAAAATATGGCCCCGGTGGATATCCCCCTGTCCCCCCTGCTGTCCCCCCAGCAGAATGCGGCCAAATTCTATAAGGATTATACCCGGATGAAGAACGCCGAGAAGGAGCTGACCCACCAGATTGCCCTGGGCCGGGAGGAGCTGAGCTACCTGGAAAGCGTCCAGGAGGAGCTGAACCGGGCCCAGACCGAGGCAGAGCTGGAGGAAATCCGCCAGGAGCTGCAAGCCGGGGGCTATCTCCGGCAGGACACCGGCCGGGGGAGAATGAAGCAGAAAAAGCTGCCCCCCCTGCGCTTTGAAAGCACCGACGGCTTCCCCATCTACGTGGGCCGGAACAACCGGCAAAACGACGAGCTCACCTTCCGCCTGGCCCGGAAGGACGACATCTGGTGCCACGCCAGCAAGGTCCACGGCAGCCACGTGATCATCTCCTGCGGCGGCCAGAACCCGCCGGACAATACCATTACCCAGGCCGCCCAGCTGGCCGCCTACTACGCCGAAACCACCACCGGCCAGAACATCCCCGTGGACGTAACCCCGGTGAAGCAGGTGAAGAAGCTCCCCAACGGCAAGCCCGGCATGGTCATCTACCATACATATAAAACCGTCATCGCCAACCCATACCCCAATATCACCCAGGATCCCCTCAATACAACCCCGGAGGAAGGGTGAACCCCGTTCCCCGGCTCCCTCTCTGAGGGAGCTGTCGAGCGAAGCGAGACTGAGGGAGTGTACTACGATGAACGTAAAAGCTCACAAGTTTCAGAGTTTATAATGGCCGGTGGGTAATCATCAGTATGGAGGAACCATCGAACGACACTCCCTCAGTCACGCCCTTGCGGGCGTGCCAGCTCCCTCAGAGAGGGAGCCTGGAGGGGAGCGTTCCCGGCTCCCTCTCTGAGGGAGCTGTCGAGCGAATGCGAGACTGAGGGAGTGTACTACGATGAACGTAAAAACTCAAAAATTTCAGAGGTTTTATGCGTTGGTGTGTAAATTGTCGGCATGGAGCAACCAACGAACGACACTCCCTCAGTCACGCCCTTGCGGGCGTGCCAGCTCCCTCAGAGAGGGAGCCTGGAGGGGAGCGTTCCCGGCTCCCTCTCTGAGGGAGCTGTCGAGCGAAAGCGAGACTGAGGGAGTGTACTACGATGAACGTAAAAGCTCAAAAGTTTCAGAGCCAATATGAGCTGGCGTGTAAACCATCAGCCCAAAGCAACCAACGGACGACACTCCCTCAGTCACGCCCTTGCGGGCGTGCCAGCTCCCTCAAAGAGGGAGCCTGGAGAGGAGCGCCCCGTTCCCGGCTCCCTCTCTGAGGGAGCCGGGGACGAGGGGGGACGTCGCTCAAAAAATCCTCACATCCCACAAAAACGGAGGGCAGTATAATGCAATACGATGCAAAAAATGTGCAATATGCCCGGGAGCTTCGAAAAGACATGACCCCCTGGGAGAGGACACTTTGGTATCGGTTTTTGAGAAGCTACCCTCTGCGATTCTATCGCCAGAAGGTGATCGGGCATTATATTGCGGACTTTTACTGCCCAAAAGCATCTCTGATAATCGAGCTGGATGGCGGCGGCCACTATACCCCCGATGCGCAGCAGCGGGATATGCACAGAACCATGGAATTGGAGCAAAACGGATTTCTGGTTTTGCGGATATGCAATACGGATGTGGATAAAAACTTTGATGGGGTATGCAGTTACATTGATGCCCATGTAAAGGAGCGCACCCACCCCGGCTCCCTCTCTGAGGGAGCTGGGGGAGAGCGCCCCGTTCCCGGCTCCCTCTCTGAGGGAGCTGGCACGCCCAACGGGCGTGACTGAGGGAGTGTCGTCCGATGGTTCCTCCATGCCAACGATTTACACACCGGCCCATTTTGGCTCTGAAATTTTTGAGCGTTTACGTTCATCGAAGTACACTCCCTCAGTCTCGCTACGCTCGACAGCTCCCTCAGAGAGGGAGCCGGGAATGGCGCTCCCCTCCAGGCTCCCTCTCTGAGGGAGCTGGCACGCCCGCAGGGCGTGACTGAGGGAGTGTCGTCCGATGGTTGCTTGGGGCCGATGGTTTATTCACAGCTTTTTTATTGGCTCTGAAATTTTTAAGTTTTTACGTTCATCGAAGTACACTCCCTCAGTCTCGCTTCGCTCGACAGCTCCCTCAGGGAGGGAGCCGGGGGAGAGCGCCCCGTTCCCGGCTCCCTCCCTGAGGGAGCTGGCACGCCCAACGGGCGTGACTGAGGGAGTGTCGTTCGATGGTTGCTTGGGGCCGATGGTTTACTCACAGTTTTTTTATTGGCTCTGAAATTTTCGAGCGTTTACGTTCATCGAAATACACTCCCTCAGTCTCGCATTCGCTCGACAGCTCCCTCAGAGAGGGAGCCGGGAACGGGGGGCTGCAAAAAAATCCCCTCTCACTATTGTGAGGGGGGAATTTTACGTCTTTCTCTGGAATTTTTCCTTACATTTGGGGCAGGTAATCATGATTTTGCCCTTGCCCCGGGGGACGCGGACGGTTTGGCGGCAGCGGGGGCAGAGGAAGTAGCGGTTCTTCCGGTCCTTAAACCTGTCCAGCATCAGCAGGAACCGGCGGTTCTCCTGATAGCGGCGGTTGATGTTCCGGGAAAGGCTGCGGAAAATGGCCCAAATCATCAGGGCGTAGCTCAGCACCCAGAATAGCTGACCAATCCACTGCCTTTGGAGCATGGCCGAAAGCAAGCTGGCCGCCACACCCACACACAGAATAACCACATTGAGCCGGTCTGTGCCGTAGCGGCCAGACATAAAGCGGTACAGCCCCGCCCGAACCTTGGCCCCCAAACCGGAGAACCAGCTGCCAAAATCCTTCATACCATCCATCCACCCCGCTGAAAATTCTGAACTCATTATAGTGCAAATTTGTGGGAATGCAACCGCCCCGGGCCATAGTTTACGGAATGTTTAAGATTTTCTTTCTGGGATTTTCCTCTTGTGTCCCAGGCGTTTGTATGGTATATTGTGAGCCAAAGGTACTCTTTGGAAAGGAGGGGACGATGTGAAGCATTCCGGCCCCCAGGACGATTATCTGTATGAAGAATTTGAGGAATCCGATGATTATGTATACCTGGACGAGGAGGACGATGCCAAATCCGCCCAGGGCAGCGGCGCTGTTGCCGTGCTGGGGGTGATTGCGGCCCTGTGCGCCCTGGCCCTGGTGGGGGTGATTGTGGCCTCCATTGTGGCCCCGTCCCTGTTTCGCAGCAAGACCAGTGACGACCCGGATGCCATCCTCCACAGCCTCCACCTGGAGCAGGAGCGGGAGCTGAAGGAAAATCCCCAGGTGCAGGGCAGCACCGAGCCCACCACCGAGCCCACCATCCCCCCGGAGGCCAACCCCTTCGACCAATACGATTTCCAGTATAACAAGCACAATTACCTCTATTGCCTGAAGCAGCAGAGCTATGTGGGGGTGGACGTGTCCGCCTTCCAGCACGACATCGACTGGAAGGCCGTGAAGGCCTCCGGGGTGGACTTTGCCATGCTCCGCCTGGGCTACCGGGGCTGGGGCGCCAAGGGCACACTGGTAGAGGACGAATATATCCAGAAGAATCTGGCCGGCTGCGCCGAGGCCGGGATGCCCATCGGGGTGTACTTCTTCTCCCAGGCCACCAGCCTGAACGAGGTGTATGAGGAGATTGAGTTCATGCTGGATATCCTGGGGGACTACAAGCTGGACTACCCCATCGTCCTGGACTGGGAGGAGGCCAACCCCACCGAGGGCCGGGTCCGCAACGTCACCCGCCGGGAGCTGACGGATATGCTCCGCTACTTCTGCGACGAAATGAACGTTCGGGGCTTCAATCCCATGGTCTACTTCAACTGGACCCAGGCATCCAAAATGATTTACCTCAACGAGCTGGAGGATTACCCCTTCTGGCTGGCCCTGTACCAGGACCGGATGACCTTCCCCTTCCGGGTGGAAATGTGGCAGTACACCAGCGAAGGCCGCGTCCCCGGCATCTCCGGCGACGTGGATATCAACGTCTATATCCCCCCAATCTGAGCCAGGAATCTCAGCAAGCACCCCGATGAATGGCACGCACCCCATCCCGGCTCCCTCTCTGAGGGAGCTGTCGAGCGAAAGCGAGACTGAGGGAGTGTACTACGATGAACGTAAAAGCTCAAAAATTTCAGAGTTTTATATGAGCTGGTGTGTAAACCATCGGCCCAAAGCAACCAACGAACGACACTCCCTCAGTCACGCCCTTTGGGCGTGCCAGCTCCCTCAGAGAGGGAGCCTGGATGGGGCCGTTTCCCGGCTCCCTCTCTGAGGGAGCTGTCGAGCGAATGCGAGACTGAGGGAGTGTACTTCGATGAACGTAAACGCTCAAAAATTTCAGAGTTCATATGCGCTGATGTGTAAACCATTGGCATGAATCAACCATCGGACGACACTCCCTCAGTCACGCCCCTTGGGCGTGCCAGCTCCCTCAGAGAGGGAGCCGGGATGGGTGCCCACCATTCAACCGGGTACTTGCTAACATCCGGGGTTAGGGGCGATTTTCATCGCCCCTACGAAACTCAGAATATTTGGGGGCGAAAAAGTCAAAAATTTTTCTTGACAAATGGGACATCAGTGGATATAATAAGGAAGCTGATTTCGGCGGTGCCGAGATCATTTGACCACACACGGCGGCATAACTCAGTTGGTAGAGTAGCCGGTTCATACCCGGTATGTCATCTGTTCGAATCAGATTGCCGCTACCAGGCCCGTTGGTCAAGCGGTTAAGACACCGCCCTTTCACGGCGGTAAC